>Ga0183095_11332_pt1 | contig 21130 bp, 8 predicted proteins | sample BioMet4_FD_130346 | JGI IMG/M metagenome (GOLD analysis project Ga0183095, IMG submission 130346) | Microbial communities from bioreactor (seeded with sewage sludge) at LBNL, California, USA - Biofuel metagenome 4 (v2) (version 3) | ecosystem: Engineered > Bioreactor > Anaerobic > Unclassified ...
CCGGCAGATGCTCAATGCTGTTTTCGATCCACGGCAGATAGTTGTAGTCTGTGTAGACCGTGCTCTTGGTCTCCATGCCTGCCCACCAAGCCACGGCGGCATCACTCGGGCGATTGGTTGCCACCGCTGCGGCCTCAAAGCCGCGCGGCGCAGTCGCGACCGCGTTTGTGCTGTCGGCGCTAAACAAATTGTCAAAGGTATAGTGGAACAAGAGTTCAGGCTCAAGCCGCAACGGATTTGACCACACACGCGAATAACCGGACAACTCTTCCGTCCGCACCGTCAGACGGTTGTTCAATTCATCGTCACGAACAAACCGTTTCGTATAATTCGTTCGGATCTGAGCGTCGCTACGGGCACCGTCCCAAATACGCACTTCGTCAATCGAACCGCGATAGAAATGCGAGTAGTCGTTCCAGCTTTGCGCCTTCAAAGAAAGCGGGTTGTCGTTGGCCGCCCCCAGAACCATCGTTCCAGACAAAACCGTATAGGTTGCGGATGTATCAGGAGTTCCCGAATCCGACTCAATGACAAGCGTCCCCGTGGCGGGAATCAGGTCCGTCGCCACAGCGGAAGCCACCTGACCATTGACCAGCAACGTAAAGAGGCTGTTGACGCCATCCATTCGGATCGCGATATGAACCCACTTGTTCGTCGTCAGCCGTGAGCCGTACGCATAGACCTCCGATGTCGTTTCATCGTGCGAACCCGTGTTCTGGAACATGCCATAAACACGCCCGTCGGAGGCGATACCGATGCGGAAGTTGCGCCGCACCACCGTCGTTCCGACATTACTCAAATCGCTGGGCTGAAACGCAAGCACGCGCTCAACCAACACCTGCTCAACGTTCGTTACCACTTCAGGGCGCGCCCACAGTTCAACCGTGAAGCTGCGAAGCGACCAAATGTTATAGGCAAAACCCTGATAAGAACTTGCCGCCGAATTTGTGCCGCTGAACCAGATCGCTTGACGGCGATACGGATCATCGTGATCCTGCGGATCGGAGAGACTGTTCTGAGTGCCGATCAGTTCAGCCTTGTCGGAAATTCCGTCGTTATCTGTGTCGTAACCCTCGTTCATCTCGTAGTCATAGAGATAGGCGGGAGGAACCTCGGGTACCGGCGGCCAGAAGAACATGCTGCCCGCCCCAGGTGTGTAAAACCGGGAGGTCACGCTATTGGTGTTACTGTTATCCGTCAGCCAAATCGGCGTCGGATCCGTATTGGAATAAGACGGAGCCGACGTATTGGGCAACAGACGCTCTTCCAAGTTGAGCAAACCGTCGGCATCCGGATCGACTTCGGGCAACCCGGTCATCCACGGACGCGTGGTGAAGTCCAAGTTAACGCCCTGATCCCAGTCGTTATAGAAATATGACAGTATCGACCCAATCACGATCGGAGAGCCGGACTGCGAGAAATACGCTTTTGCGATGCGATCTTTACTGAGATCCACTGCCTTCCCTGCTGCGTTTTCCAACAAATCTCCCAAGATCGGATTCAAACCGTGGAACATTTCATAATAATCGTCCATGCCATCGCCATCCGTATCCGGCAGTCGCGGATCGGTCGTGGCATAGAGGTTGAGTTTGGACGTCACGTTGTAAACATGTCCGGCCGGCGGCAAAAGGATATAGAGCTCGGCTGAAATTCCCGGGTCGCCAAACGGCCATTGAGCCCGATCCCAAGCGTTTGACACTTCCGTAAACAGGTAGTACGGATCGCTGTTTGAATCCATGGGGACACCAACATTCTTTGAGATGGAATTATTGGCCCCGACGTCTGGGATATCATAACGGAACCCGCGCACGGCTTGGACCCAGTATTCCTGATAGTTCAGAAGACCGTCATGATCCCAATCCTGATAAGCATCCGCAAACGTTCCGTCCATGCCGTTGGTGATCGCCATTGTCGTATAGGTGACAGAATTTGACGGTTCAGTTCCCTTGAATTCAAATTCCCATGCGTCGGGCAAAGCATCGAGATCGGTATCAACAGAATCCGGATTTAAACCGCCGCCCTGAATGCAAGACGTGCCGTTATCAACCGGCGTTCCGTACACAAACGTCATCTCGGCCAAATCGTCAATTCCATCGCCATCGGTGTCCTGAGCCCACGGATTGGTCGGCCAGAATTTGTTGATCCAATTAGCGTCCGACGCCGGACGCTTGATCGTCACCGTACCAGCGGCGAACACGTTTGTGCTGATATAGAGAGCCGAATTCGTATAAGCAGCTGACGAATCGGTACCCGCAAACTCACGCCGATTGATGAGACCGTCGTGCGACGACAAAGCAGTTGTCAGAAGATCCATGTCCAGATCGCCGTCAAGCGCATTCCACGGCGAAATCGTCATCGTCCGATTGGCTGGAATCGTCAGATCGGTCGAGGGGTCAATTGACACATACAATTCCCAGCCATCCGGCATGCCATCTTGATGATCCGTTGTTGCATCACTGTCCGGCGTCAGCGGGTCGGTGGAATAGGCTAACAACGCAGAAGCCCCCATCGAGGCCGGCGCGCCGTTGATTCTGTTCGCCGACATGAACTTGGCCAACAGATATTCATCGCGCGTGGTGAAGGGTTTCGTATGTGTGTCGTCGATGTCGGCGAGCCACGCCGGCCAGCGTGTCGGATGTTGCTCGTTGTTGAGCGCACTCGTCCATGCGGTGCGAGGATCAAAGCCAAACTCACGGAGGACTTGGTAGTGCATAATCACTACATTGGTCGCCACCGAATCGATGACCTTCACACCGGATAGATTCAACGGATACCCTTCCGCGATGGGGTCCGTATCGCTACCATAATGGTACCAAGTTGAAACCGTCCCCGTGAAATCACCCAGTGCCGTCCCCGCGGAAACCAAATACGTGTTGGTCGTCGTACCACCTTCGACAACCGTTAGAAAATACCGGGCGACTGTAGCATACGCCATGAAATCGCCATCCGGATTACTGGCGTTATCGTTCTTGTTCGGATTGGTCCTACGCAGGATTTCCCATGAATCGCAGATACCATCGCCATCCGTATCCCAGTTTATGGGATTCGTTCCAAGCGTTAACTCTTCGCGATCCAACAAGCCATCATTATCAAAATCGCGACCCGCGTCCGCTTTTGCCGTCGTCCCCAACTGATCCAAATCAGCCCGCGTCTGACTCGGCTCGAACGCCAACTGAATTTCCTTGCTAGGAATCACACTCCCTTGTCCACTGTCGTAGGGATTAAACCTGGACCCGGTCTTATGATTAATTGCGGCATCGTACCAGAAATAATATTCCCAGCCGTCAGGGAAACCATCGCCGTCCGTGTCGGCAAGCGTGGGATCCGTATAAGGCTCGTCATAAGCGGTCGCCGTGTCATCGCTAACCTTAACTCCGCCGATCACTCTGTGCAGATCGGGATCCCAACCGCGCACCTCAAGCAAAGCGGTAAACGCATTCGTGCCGGTGTTGACCGCTCGGAAATCGAAGACCCCGCCGACCCCATCAGGATTAGCCGGCAGATAATCGCCGATCGGCGTTCCTCCGATTTTATCCAGATCCTCGTTAAAGGTGCTCAAGTCCGTTGTGCCGGGGAAACTCGTACCGTTAGTAAGACTGGCGACTTTCTCAATGTCAAATGCGAACTTATCGGGAATGCCGTCCAAATTGATATCGCCCATATTGTCGGTTGCGTATTTTTCACGGCTGAAAATCGCCCAAATTTTCGAGCTGGCCGTAGTGCTGTCTGTCGACAAGTCAGGAAGCGCAAGCAACGCAACGACAGGCTCGCCGCCGATTCCGCCATTTGTCGGATAAAGCGCGGCCGAGGTGTAGGGACTCAGATCCTGCGCCAGGAAGCCTAAACTGGTGTCGCCAATCCATGTATAGAAGAAACTGTCATACCCATCAGAAGAGGTATACGGCGTTGCGATCACTTTTATACGTATCGTATCCGGATTGTAAAGGAAGTCGTACGTCGGCCCAATCATTGAAACCGACCGCGCTTCAGGAGAAGTGATCGTTCCGTATCCGCTTGACGGATACCCCGATGTGGTGCTCGGCCCGACAGGAACGACCAACAGTTCCTTGGACTCCTTCACCAAAACCGAAAACTGAACATAACTGGATCCGCCGTCCTTATCCGTGGCGGTCATTGTAACCGTCTTTGAACCACTGGACGTATAGGTATGAATGGCATTTGTTCCGCTACCGCCGTACGTAACAAGAACACCCCCGTCACCGAAGTCCCATGTTATGGTCATGGCACTTGCAAGCGGCGTCGACAACAAATCCTGCGCCACATCCGTTACCTGCCAACGGAACGGCCACGGCACCCCTTGGGCAACAACAAAAGCGATATTCGTCGTTCCTGCCGTGGACGACGGAGTCACAATCGTCGGATTAACGTTCGCAACCTGAACAGATCCAGGATCAAGAATCTGATAGTAGACCTTCGCGTCAGGTGTCTCGGGCAAAACGGTGGGGGTAATCGTAAAGCCCGACAAACTGATGACCGTGCCATCAAGCGCATGGATATAAACCGTTTTTTCCAAACTGTCGCCTTTTTTGAAAACGACGCGGTTCGTGCTCAAAAGAAGGGTACCGTTTGCCAAACTGTTTGGCGGCGTAACGGTTAAACCAACGGCTACCTCGTTCGTGAACGATTCTGACAATTGAACAATAATCGAGTAATCGTTGTTGTAGCTAATGGATTCAGGCACAATCGCCGAAGGCGACAGAACGCGGACGGTCGGATCCGGCGGCGGTAAAATAACGGAAATCGGGAACCGGACCAGCACCGATTTCGCGCCGTCCTTATCGACGGCCTGCATCTGAACGTACTTTATCCCCACACTCGTATACGTGTGGGAGACGGATCCCTGATACCCCGTCACCACCACATTCCCCGAAGCGTCACCGAAATCCCATGTGAGGACCAGAGAACTCTGATCGGCAGCCACATCAGAGACCGCATAAGGGAAACTGAAGGAGCGCCCCAAGTAAACGTTTGTATAAGCCGGAGCAGGCCCTAAGGTGTCGTCTCGCGATGTGGGTGTTGTTACAATCGGAGCTTCGTTCTTGATGCGCAATGTCAGCGGATAAAGTGAAGTGTAATACGCATCCGGACCGGCGTTGGTCACTGCAGGCGTGATATCGACACCGGGGTCGTAGGTCAAATCAGTGCCATCCACAATGGTGTACACAACCGCAGCCGAATTTGTATCGCCCTGTATAATGCGCACGACTTTGGTTGTGTTTGTTCCGAACAACAAGCAATTCTGCGACTGTCCATCAATCGAAGGGGTTAACCTCACATACACGTCGCCCGGATAGGACTGCGACAGGGTAACCATCAATTCTCCCGTACCGTTTGTCTCACTGCAAAGCGTCGGGCTTGAAACAACGCGGACAGTCGGCTGTGGCTCCGGATCACGCACTTCGACTGTAAAGGAATAGGAGCTGGCCCCGCCATCCTTATCGTATGCCGTTACGACCACTGTCCGACCGCTTGACGTGGTCGTGAACATATGCGAAATGACACCGGCAGCGCCCGTCACATTCGTGATGGTTCCATCGCCGAAATCCCATGACACCGTCATGCCAGAATTGGTGTCCGCCGCGACATCCGTTGCGGTCCAAGAGAACAAGCACGCTTTTCCGCGGGTGGCATACGTCGAGCTCGCCAATCTGGCCGTCACGGACGGGTTCACGTTTGCGACCGTAACATACCCGCTCCGCCTATCCGCGAAGTAGGTCACATCAATGGCCGAGGACGTGACGGTGGGGGTCAACTCGACATATGCGTTGCCGTCCAGCGCGTTAAAGCGAACCGGTGCCGAACTAGTCGAATTGGCCGGAACGCGAACAGACACCGTCGATGTGTAGTTTGTGATGCCGAACATCACACAGGAGGAAGAGGACGCAACATCAACCATGACATCGTTAGTTCGCGCTTCGGAAAGCTGAACGATAAAGGTCTGATATGTGCCCTCGTTCAGCGAGATCGACTCCGTTCCCGATGTGGACATGATGACCGAGACCCGAGGTGCCGGCGGCGCACTCACGGTGATGGCCCGCTTGATGAAATTGGTGAATGAAGAGGGAAGGCTGAAATTTGTGATGCTGTTATAAGTCGTAGAACGCATCACATAAATATCGGTGGAACCGGCTATCAATCCTTTTACTAGAAATGCAGTACTAGTTGAGCCCTGTGGCAGATTAAAATCATATTTTTGTTGTCCGGGAACGTTGCCAATCTGAACAATATTTGTATCTACGGCAAAAGCGACCAATGAAACAGCGGCAGGAGTTGCAGCTGACGCTGTCACATGCCATAGGGTTGAATCCGTTGCAGCTACAGTCGCGGGCGAACTATTATCATCAAAATCAAGCGTCTTTATTGTAACCTTTTGTGCGGCAAGGTTAAGTTGACTTGATGACAAACCAAAACCCGACTCCGCAAAAAGATAATTGACTTGCCAAACAGCATTACTTCCCGTATCCAAGTTTCGCACTTGCCAACCATTCCAGGTTAAGTAATAAGCCTGATTAGAGTCATAAGCCGAATATCCCACCAGCCGCAAGGGGGCCGCCATGTCCCCTGCTTGAACTGTATATCGAAACGTAATAACAGTCTTGTAGCCTGACGGCGTAGAATAGGTACTGAACGAACTCCAATCAGCATTGGCATTGGGGATATGATTATTATCGGGGCTGTCAAGTAACACACCCAGAGTCGGATACTGGAGAAAAGTACCACCGTCACTATTCGTAAGAGCAAACCGGCCCTGCATGGTAAAATTGATATCTATTGTTGTATTTGCCCCTCTAATCGTCTCACCACTGTGCGAGGCCGTAATGTTAATGATATCCTGAGCCGTCGCCGAGCCGCCGAACCACACCATCCCGCCAACCACAAGCGGAAAAACAAGTCTCGTTATCACGTTCTTCATGTTTGTCATGTTCATGCGTGTTCTCCGGTTCCTATCCAAATTACCTGCAAAAATTCTCCACTTATCTGTCCTACAGACTCCGCGAACAGTCCAGCCGTCACTTTTTTCCGTCAAGCGCCCGGGCTTTTCCATCGGCGACAGCCGCCCGGGCTTGCGATTCTTTTAGCATCGCCTGCCGAACCATCTCGCGTGCCGCAAGCCGCGTCTGCGTTTCAGTCTCCCGCGCCACATCACAGTCAGCCTTTAACTTTAACCATGTCGGGTCCTTCTCCAATAAGGCAGTCAACGCAACCTCGTTGGAGACAGCCGGAAACGTTGACTTAACCTGATTGCGATACGCGGTCATCGCCGCAACAGCCGAACGGATCGACTCGGCCTCTTTGATCTGCTGATACCGATTTTGATCAAGCGCTTTTAAATAAGCGACATCGTTGGCCCGATTGGTATAAACATTTTCCAAAACAGCCGGAGCCTGCGCCGCATGATCCGATTTTTTACAGCCAGACGACAAAAAGACACAAAACACCATTGACACGACAGTTAAAATAACCGCGATCCAACGTGTATTCTTCTCCTGCGTCTGCGGATTATCCGTTAAAAAATTGATCATCCCACACTCTTTCCGGTCCGTATCACGACGCGACTCCACCTCTAATCGTCTGTCATGAGCATACGACGCCGTGATTCTTTTTATGTTAGCACGGAAAAAACCGTATGGGCAAGGCGTTTTTACAAAAATCGGGGTGAAAAAACGCCTCTGATTTTCGCAGACGGTTCCGCTTCCCAGAACCTCACACGAATCGCCATTTTTGCTATCTTTTGAATTGCCTACTGGCGTAGGCATGCGTTATATTGGACGCACAATTGAGGATGGATGCTCGGTTTTAACCGACAAAAATGAGATTTTTTTACCATGAGCGATGACAGGACCAATAATGTGGCGGCGGAAACGCTTGTTTTGGCGGATGGAGACAATCAAGAGAGCCTCTTTAGAGTCAGACGGACCAAACTTCTCGTTATTAGCGGACCGCTCCAAGGCCATGAATTTGTCGTCAACCGCGACTCTTTCACGATCGGGTCAGGAAACCATAACGACCTTCTTATTGAGGACTCAACCGTCTCCAAGCGCCATTGCGAAATCATTGTCGACCAGACCGGTTACCAAATCCGCGACTTGGACAGCACCAACGGAACCCTTGTCCAAGGCGTGCGGGTGTCTTCCGCGCATCTGGTGCCCGGATCGGAAATCCAACTCGGCAAGACCCGCATCGTGTTCTGTCCCCTCCAAGAGGCACACGACATTCCCCTGTCCCGAAATGAGGCGTTCGGCAGCATGATGGGCCGGTCGGTCCCGATGCGCCGGATTTTCTATCTGGCCGAAACCTACTCCCCGTCCGACGCCACCATCATGATCACCGGCGAAACGGGAACGGGCAAGGAAATCCTCGCCGAAGAAATTCACAAGCATTCCCCTCGCAACAATATGCCGTTCATCGTCATCGATTGCGCCGCCATCTCGAAGGAACTCATTGAAAGCGAACTCTTTGGACACGTCAAAGGTGCTTTTACAGGAGCGAACGCCGACCGTCAAGGCGCTTTCGAACTGGCCGATGGCGGAACTGTATTTCTGGATGAAATCGGCGACCTTTCGCCAGACCTGCAACCCAAGCTCCTCCGCGTGCTTGAAAAGCGGGAGATTCGGCGCGTTGGCTGTAACAAAATCCGGAAAATCAACGTCCGGATCATCAGCGCCACCAACAGAAACCTCGCCAACGAGGTCAACGAGGGCCATTTCCGAGAGGACCTCTATTACCGCCTTTCCGTGGTCCACCTCGAGCTTCCGCCGCTCCGCCGCCGGCGGGAGGACATCCCCCTTCTCGTGAAACGCTTTCTGACCGACCTTCAGGGCGAAGACGCCGTCGCCCAAATCGCCGATTTTGATCGAACGATGGAGGTTCTGAAACGGCACGAGTGGCCCGGAAACGTCCGTGAGCTCCGGAACCTCATCGAGCTGGCCTTTTACAGCGAGCGCCGCCCGGTCGACCTGAGCGCCTTTCTCAGCCTGAACAACCTCCGTGCAGGACGCAAAGGGCCGGAGGCGGAACCCAACTTTGCCACCGACAAACCGTTCAAAGACGCCAAGAATGACCTGATCGAGGAATTTGAGAAGGCCTATTTGAACGACCTGCTGGCCCGGAATAAGCAGAACATTTCGCGCTCCGCGCGCGAAGCGGGCATTGAGCGCGCCTACCTGCAGCGCCTTGTGCGCAAATACGGCATGAGAGAGTAAACCCCGCTGCGGGACCGAATTCTAAGCGGCCGCCGGAGTGTCTGCCCCCGGCGGCCGCTTTTCATTTTATCCCTATTCGATCATCACTTGGAATGAGGGTTTCGCTTTATAGGGCGCAAGCGTCTGCGGCACCACATAAGAACCCAGTCCAATATCGGACGAGCCGTCCAGCGTCAGCACACCGTAATACTTGAGCAAGGTTGTTCCAACCTTGAAACCGCCCGAAAACAAACCGGTTCTGGAAGCGATGCTCAACGTTGCGTTGGCCGGATTGTTCGTTCCGGACATCAAGTAAACCGCCCCCGACGACTTAAAGGCCAACGGTACTTCCCACGTCTGATTTTCGGCCGTCAGGGCCGCATCGGCATAGTAGGCCTGAAGACTGACCAGTGAATCGTAATAGGCCCCCACCGCCGACGTTGTCACATCAAACCGATCCTCTGTTGCTGTTGTTGACTTTCCCGGATATTGCCATGTCAGCGCCACCCCGTTGCAAAGTTCAACCCGATTAGAGGCGGGGACAGACGTCCCCTTTTCAATTTTCAGCAAACCGGAAACGACGCCGCGTTTGGAATAGAGCGGCACAAAAACAGGGACATAGGCCCCCTCGTCATCCGCGAGAAGCGTCGTGGAAGCCGAAAGCGATGTTCCCTCAGCCATTTTGCCCGCCAAGGTCACAACGCCTTTGGCCTTGACGGTCAGCGTCATATACCCAGACCCGTCTTGGGAATTATCAACCCATCCGCCGCTCGTGCAGGACTGCACCGGCAAGGCCACGGTATAATACCCCGAGTACTGCGCCAGTTCGGCCTGTGCCGTCCCATCGGTCTTGTCCAAGAACGCGTTCCGTTGCCCCGCGACATCAAAACCATCAACACCAAAAGCCCCATTCGTTGCGACACCCGTCAGAGAACCGTCGGATGAATCCACCGCCACATCCCACGTCTCGCCTTTGGATGTGCGCAACACCACGCAGTACAGCGTTCCAGACTTGATCCGAGCCCAAGACGATCCCGAGAAGGTGTAGATCGCTTTCTGCGCCGTAACTTTTGCGGTAATTCTGCCGACAGAACTGACAGACATCGTGAAAAGACCAGATAGCAACCGGTTGGTTTCTGACAGATGGCTGCCGACATAGCCCGTGAACGTGCCTTGCGCCAAAGTCGGCAAGGCAACGACCGTGATTGTGAACGAACCGGTCGTCACCGTTTTGTCCGTTCCCTTCGCCGTCACACTGACGGCGTACACGCCCGCTTTTGTCGGCACGCCAGAAATGACGCCGCTCTTGCTGTTTATTTTCAGCCCAGTCGGGAGATATTTTGCCATATAGGTCGAGGGGCGCGAACCGATGTTGGCCGCCGCTGTAAAGGCAACCCCCACGGTCGCGTTTGTCGAATCGCCATCCGACACCGTCGACACCCACTGGAAAACGCCGCTCACCGTGTTCGTCATTGCGGCCTTAACCGTCACCTTCACACTGTCGGGGGCCACCCAGTTTGCAGAGGGAGAAAGGAATGAGACCGTATAACTACCACTCTTGAGAGGACAAATACCAGCCGGATACCAGTTCTTGCCAGAATCGGAACTCCAACGGGCACTGGCAAGCGCGACTCCCGACGCATCCGTCAACTTCACGTTCACGTATCCGGGAGAAGATCCGGGGTCGGCAACATAGGTGGCGGTCAAGGTCACTTCACCTGACGGCATCACCACCGTCGTCTCAGCGGCATTCCGGTCAAAACCGTCCCCCAGCGCCGCATCGGCAGGAGAAACTGTCCACCAGCCGAACACCGTGTTTGTGGGAGAGTCGGGGGCCACGACCGACGCCGAGGTTCCAGCCTCGACCAACTGGCTATTGGTCTCACTGTTGCCAACGACCAGTAACGAATAGACATTTGAAGGCAAATCATCGCGAACCCGATAGGTTGCCGCCACCTGAACATCCCCGCCCCCCATATACACCGTCGTATGGGTCGCCAGAACATCTGTCACGCCATTGGTGTCGCCCGTCCAGCGGTCGAAAACATACCACGCAGGCGGATCGTCGGCCGTTATCGTCACATACTCACCGTTATCGTACGTGCCGCCTCCGCTTCCGTTCGACACCGTCAGCACCGTGTAATTTGAAACGACCGAATATGTCGCCGTTAAAACCACGGCGTTCGACGGCATCGTTACAACGGTATCGGGGTCCGTCTCCGAAAAGAGCGACCCCAACTTCGAACTGGCAGGTGAAACAGTCCATTTCGCAAACGCCCATTCATCACCTTTCTGCATGGCGCTCACCGGTATCTGTGTTCCCACCACGTATGTGCCGCCCGTGTTGACCACACCGTTAACAACCTTTAACGAATAAGCGGCCCCCACGGTCTGCGCCACACGCAACCCCGTATTCGCCGAGAGATTGGTAACCTGAAGATTGCCGCGATAAGCCGATCGGCAATAGGCCGACGCCAAATTGTAGGCACCGCCGCGCTTGATGCGAAGAGCCAGTCCCATGACATTACTTCCGGTTGCACCTTTCGGATCGGTCTGCGCCGAACTTCCGTAATCGCCGGCGAACCAGTCCAGGCAGATCTCCTGAACATTGCCATGCATGTCGTACAACCCCCACGCATTGGGCGAAAGTTGGCCAACGCTCCATGTGTTGCTGCCATCGCTGTTTCCGGAATAGGCCGCCATTTCACCCAGCGTCCCCGCATACGCGCCGGTCGTGCCCGCACGGCACGCATATTCCCACTGCGCCTCCGTGGGCAGATCAAACGTTGCGCTTCCCGTAGCGGATCGGAACTGTCCCATAAACGAACTGCTGTCGACGGCCGAACTGGAGGGCCATTTCGCACCGTTCGTTGAACCCCGGATTGTTGCGTAGGAGACCTTCTCAACCGGGTGCGTCGCCCGGTCATCCTCATTGCTGTAGGCGCTGGGCCACGTTCCCATGAGGTTGTTCCACTGCGCTTGAGTCACCTCAAACAAGCCCATATAAAACACTTCCGTCAGCGCAACTTTGTGCTGCGTCTCTTCCGATAAACGCCCCGCCTCGGTGGTCGGGCTTCCCATGGTGAACGTTCCCGCGGGTATCCGCCGGAAAACCATCTTGTCCGTCTTATAGGTATCCGTCCATCCGCCGTCCGGAATATCGTCCGTATACGTAATGCCGCCGTTGGTCGATGAGTTTGTCAAATCCACGATCATGTACGTGTTGGCGGCCATCGGGAGCGGCTGGTACACCGGCGTCAGAACCGTGGTCCCGGCAATAGTGACCGTCGTGGTGACAGCCGAGATATCCGCCACCGCATTGGTATCGCCCGCCCAGCGATTAAAGACGTGCAAAGATGAAGGCAGGCTCGTGGCAATCACCGTCACCACCTGGCCGTTGGTATAATTACCGCTGCCCAATCCGCCGTTCACGGTCAAGGAATAAAGAATAGCAGGATACGTGGCCGTCACCGTCACGTCGTTGGAAGGCATGGTGACCGTTGTCTGCCAGTTCAGCACATCCGCGACCGTCGCCGTATCGCCCGTCCAGCGGAACGTATGGTGTGCGGGCGGTTCGGGGGCCTCAATCGCCACGATTTGACCGTTGGTATAATTGCCGCTTCCGGTACCGCCCCCGACCGTCAGCGCAAACGTCGGAACATTCGTGTAGACGGCGGTCAGTTCAAGGTCCATGCCCGGCATGATCAGCATCGTCAGAGAACTTGTCGACACGAAGTTAGTGCCCAAATTGACGCCATCTGGAACAACCTGCCAATGGTCGAAACACGTCATTTCCACAGGCGCTTCAGCCTCGATGGTCACAAGGTCCCCTTTCGCATGGCGTTCGACCACCGTGTTGGTTTCATTGTAAATCGTCAGCGTATACGGAGCCTCGCGGTACGAGGCGTTCAGCTCAATGTTTGTGCCGGCGATCTGGACCACCGTGTTGGAGGAAAAAATATCGGCCACCGTGTTGGTGTCGCCCGTCCAGCGGTCGAAGATCATATTCGACCCCACTGCGGGCGGATCTGCCCAGATCGCAATCCACTGCCCGTTCGTGCCCGTCGACGCCTCAGCCGTCCCGTTGCTTACAGACAGTGTGTAATAATCCGTCGGGATCTCCAGACAGACGCGGAAACCGCAAGTCGAGTCGCTCGATACATAGCTTCCCCGCACGGCACAACGACAGCCGATCGCCGCACTATTACATGCCCCGCCGCATTCCCATAGCCCCCCCCCCGAGAGTGAATTCGCCAGCTCCGACACGTTGCCATGCATATCATAAAGGCCCCACGCATTGGGAGTCAGCTGCCCAACATTCTTGCGAATGCCAGACGCATTATCAACATACCAAGCATAATTGGGCAAGAGGTTCGTTGCATTACCATAACAATACGCATTTGTGGAGCCTGCTCTGCAGGCATATTCCCACTGCGCCTCATCCGGCAATGCAAAACCTTTGGCGGTATAGTGGTTAAGGTTATCAAAGAAATTATTATAGACTTGAGAAGCGTCACCAATCTCTCTTAAAGACTTCGGGATTTTATCCCCACCGAGCACATTATTCACCACTCGACTCCATTGCTCACGGGTCACCTCGAACACCCCGACATAAAAATCGTTGCTCAATGTGACCGTTCGCTGGGTTTCATTGGCCTGATGCCCGTCTTCGGTTGTCGGGCTGCCCATCACAAAGGTCCCCCGAGAAATTCTGCGCAGGATCAGCCGGCTGGTCTTATCCGCGTCCGTCCAACCGCCGGAAGGGACCGCATTTGTGTACGAAATGGAATAGGTTGACAAATTTAACGGCAGATCCACGATCATGTAAGCGTTGGTCGCATCCGCCGCTTTACTGAAACCGGCCATCATTAAAAATGCTAATCCGATCCATCCATAAAGTTTGTTTCTCATGGCCATCTCCTTTTTTGAAAACTGTCTCTATATGACAGGCCCATATTGCATAGTAAGAATACCCGCCTGACTATTCAGGTTCAAGCCAAACCGAGCAGTTTTAGAAAAAAAGCAGCGCAGACGGGAAGCGAGGCCACAAACGAGGCAAGTCGGCAACTGCGGCGGCTCCGGAACGTGAAGGCTATGCAAACGCTTGCCGTCGTCTCAACTCAAACGCGCTTTTAAAAATTTTCCCTTTTGGGCATTCATCGGACACGCCTCAAAGCAACGGCCGCAGGCGATGCAGCGTACGCGGTCGGCTTCGTGCTCCGCGCGGCGGCGCAGCCGCGTCAGCCCCAGAAGCCGCAGCGCGGCGACAAGGCCGATGAAGGCCCCGGCCCCCGCGCACCCCGAGCGGAAGCGGCCGACCGTCTCGGCGGCCCGCGCCTCCGCCCACGGCCGGTCCTTGCCCGTGCGCCGGAACGCCTCGATTTCGGGATGCAGGTCCTCGGTCGCCGCCTGCGCGGTCGCCAGCGATTCCGCCAGCTCCACGTCGGGATGCAGCCGCGCGACCTGCGCGCCCGCCGCCCACCCCGCCGCCGCGCAGCCGAAAACCAGAACCGGCGCCACGGCCAGCAGCCCCAGGAAGCGGCGGTACAGACGCGCCCGCGCCGCGCCCCCCGGCGCCTCGCGCGGCAGCGACACGGCACCCACCGGACACACGCCCACGCACAGGCGGCAGTTGACGCACGCCTGTTCGGCGATCTCGATGCGCCGCCACGCCAGGCGCGAGCAACCTTCCAGCAGCACGCCGTAGGGACAGAAGTAGCGACAGTACGGCCGCGCGACCACCATGCCCACCAGCAGCACGCCCATGCCGACCAGCAGCATCGACAGCGGCGCGCCGCGACGGAAGAGCCCGACGAAGGGATCGGTCCGGCAGACGAGATAGCCCGCGCCGTTCACCGCGCACACGATCCCCACCGACAGCACGGCGAGCGGCACCAGCCGCAGCACCGCGTCCAGCGCGGGCGGCACGCGGCGCGGCCAGACGACGAACAGGTCCTGCAAAGCGCCCAGCGGACACACCGCCGCGCAGAACACGCGGCCGAACAGCAGCGCCGCCAGCAGCGGCAGGGCGAACAGCGCCGCCACGAACCACGGCAGACCGCCGCCCGCCCACACGGCCGCCGCCACGTTCTGCGTCGACCCCACGGGGCAGATGCATCCCTGGCGCACGAAGCCGAACCACGCCAAGCAGACCAGCGAGAACAGGAGAATCCAGCGGCGCGCGCGCACGCGCCGCACCAGCCACACCGACACCGCCAGCGCCAGCGCCAGAATCAGCGCGTCCGCCCACGGCGGCACGAACTCCGAGAATGCCGGATGAACCGCCTGCGGCACAACGTGCCCCGTCTCGAACTGCGGCTGCGGGAACCGCGACTCGCCGAAGCTCGCGAGCGGCAAGAACAGCCCCATCGCGCCAATTTTAATTTTCAGCGTACGCATTCGTCTCGATTAAATCAGTTTTTCTTTCAGCAGATACGGCTGCGAGGCAGGCACGCGGACAAAGGCGTGCGCCGGGCAGGCCTCGGCAATGCGGCATGCGTTGCAGTTGACGCAGCGGTCGTGCCGCACCTGCAGATAAAGCGACCCGTTGCCGAAGTTGGTGCAGCCCTTCACGCACAGTCCGCACGCCGTGCAGAGCGACTCGTCGATGGAATACTCGAAATACGGGCTCTCGACGAACGTCCGCCGGATCGCCCCCGTCGGACAGGTCTGGTTCTCAGCCGCCTCATCCAGCCGCGGCGCGTCCGGCTTGAAATAGCCGAAGCAGAGCTTACAGTAGCCGCACATCGCGTAACCGTGAACGCATTTCACCGCCGACGGCTGCAGCACGCACTCCGTCTCGCATTTGCCGCACTGGATGCACTTGCGCGGATCAAGCTGCCACACGGTACGCCCCCCGGCCGGCCGACTTGCCGCCCTGGCCGCGAACGCCGCCACCAGCGCGCCGGTGCCCGCCCGCAGCAGCCACGCCACCGCGTTCCGACGCGACACTTGTTTGTCTCCGCAACTCTGATTTTCCATTTCAGCCCCGCTCTTCCCACCCGTGAAACTAGTGTATAGTGTGCCGAAGACCCCTGTCAACCTGACAAAGCCCTTGTGCGTTTCATGCGGGTTTAGTATCGTTTTCACACCTATTGGATGGGAACGGCTTCATTTCAAACGGATCGGTCCATCTGATAGGTTTTTTTCATGCAAGGGCAAGCTGCACAACAATACGGAACGCTGTTCGGGACACGCATCTTGTTTTGTCCTGTCGCGCCTTCTTTCTTTAAAGCCGCGTCTGCGCTTTTCTCCGAAGCGAGCGTGACACGGAAAAGGTCTTTTGAATGAACATTGCGATGGTGACGGACGCCTACAACTATGGGCGCGGCGGCGATGTGGCGACCATACGTCTGGCGGAAGGCCTTAAAACGCGCGGGCACGTGATTTCGGTCGTGTCGACCAAGTCGGTCCAAAAAGAGCGTTTCTTTCAAGTGAGAGGCTTTTGTCCGCCCAACGCCAAAGAATCGTTCGAGAAGATGGACTTTCTGTTCGGCATTCCCGAAAAAGACGTTCTGCGAAAAGCCTTTGCAGACGCCGACATCGTGCAGATCCAGCATCCGTTCTACCTCGACTACGGCGCGGCCAAGATCGCGAAAGCGATGGGCAAGACGGTCATTGCCGCCTTCCACTGCCAGCCTCAGAACCTTCTCGGCACGATGGGGCTGGAGGGACCCTTCAAGGAATTCCTCGTCGCGAAGCTTTTCAACTTCCTGCTGTTCAACCGCGTGCCCTTCGTCCAGTGCCCCTCGCAGTTCGCCGCCGACTATCTCAAGAAAAGCGGTTGCCACAGTACGCTCCGAGTTGTTTCGAACGGCATTCCGACCGAATACGTGGCGACCGGCCAGCCGCGCCCCGACTGGTTCGGCGACAAGATGGTCATTCTCAGCATCGGGCGCCACGCGCCCGAAAAGCGCCCGGAGCTGATCATCCAAAGTCTGAAGCGCGCCAAACACGCCGACAAAATCCAGTTGCTCCTGTGCGGCAAGGGCGAAAACACCGAGGCGCTCAGAGCGATGGCGTCCGACCTGCCCCTCAAGCCCTTTATCGATTACGTCACACCGGAAGAAAAGCTGATGTACCTGAACACGGCCGACCTGTTCGTCCACGCCTCCATCGTCGAGCTGGAAAGCCTTTCGTGCTTGGAGGCGATCGGCTGCGGGCTGCCGTGCCTCATCAGCGATTCGAGCCACAGCGCCGCCCCACAGTTCGCCTTGGACGAGCGATACCGCTTCAGTTCCGACGATGCCGATAGCCTCGCGGCGAAACTCGACTACTGGTACGAACATCGGGACCAGCTTCGGGCGGCGCGAAAGGATGTGCTGGTCATGGCCGAAAAATACCGCTTTGAGACCTGTCTGGACAAAATGGAAGCGCTGTACGCGGAAGCCCTGCGCGCCAAGGAAAAAGCATTATGACAGACAACGGTCAGCGGCGGCTGATCCCGAAGGAAAAGATCATCCCCGTTACGAACGACATCAAAAAGATCGATTTCACCAAGAAATACACGCTCATCTATTTCAATTGGTGGTATGAGCTTCTGATTCGGCCGTTTTACTATTTCTGCTATTTTCTGACCTTCTTGTGTGCATGCTACTATCGCCTGCGCGTCACCGGCCGCGAAAACAAGCGCATCCTCCGCAAGCGCGGGTGCATCGTGATCGCCAATCATTGCCACTACTTCGACACGGTCTTCGCCAATTACACGCTGTTCCCGCATCGTCTCTACACTGCGGTCGCGCAGCGAAATTTCGAGGTTCCCATCGCCCGGCGCATTCTCAGATACCTGCGCGCGTTCCCGATCCCCAAAACGACGGCCGGGCTTAAAATCATCACCAAGCCGATCGGCGAAGTACTCCGGCGCGGACATCACGTGCTCATCATGCCGGAAGGCGACCTGTGTCTCATGAGCCAGGAGATCTTCCGTTTCAAGCCCGGCGCGTTCTACATGGCCTGCCATTACCAAGTCCCCATCCTACCGATCGTCTACGTGCTGACGCATCGGCTCAAAAACGGCGACGTCTCGAAACGCCCGATCTTCCATCAGGTCATCGGAGAGCCCCTCATTCCTCCGCCCCTTACGCCGGACGGAAACGCTCCGATCGAAGAGCTCGACAAACTGATGACCCGCGCGGCCCAGTGGATGGAAGACACGATCGCCTTTTACCAGAAAGAGGATCAGGCCGGGCAATAGCCGGACCTAAACACGAAGGGCGCACCATGCAAAACCTGCTCGCTCAAAATCTGCTCGGTCCGCTGGCCGCCACTTTGTCCGCGCTCGCCTGCGTCTGCAGCGGCGACGTGCGCGCCGCCGCAGCCTCCGCGCGCGTCACGCGCTGTGAGCTGTTCACGCACGGCATGACGATCGGCCACGGCAACATCACCCGCACGCACGCCACCCGCGACGGCCGCCCCTGCACGGAGATCCGCCTGCGGATGGACACCCGCGTGAACATGCTGGTTTACAAGTTCACCATGACGATGGACGAAACGTGGGTCATGTCCGGAAACGAGCTGATCGCCTACACATGGGACAGCACCGAAAACGGCAAGCGCAAAACCGTCACCGGCGAGCTCCGCGACGGCGTCTTCAGCTTCGCGATCAACGAAAACGGAAAAGCTCGCACGTGGTCCGCACCGCGGGCGGCGTACGACCTCACCGCCATCGGCCAGCCGGACAAGCCGCTCGCGCCGGGCGAAACCCGCACGCTCCGCGTTCTCGACCCGTGTGAATGCACGGTCGGCGAGCGCCTCTACCGCGGGTCCGGCGACGAAACCCTCAAGATCGGCGAACGCGCGGTCGCATGCGCCACGGTGATGATCGATTACGCCGGCGACCATCTCCGGCGGTGGGTCGCTGCGGACGAGTTCGGTCCCCTGATCCTGCGCGAGGACGGCGAACTCAAGCGCGGCTCCTATTCGCGCTGCGCCAGCGTTTTGAACGCGGAATAGCCCGTTTGCACAATTGCTTTTCGGCAACGGAATCTCTCGCGCCTCAGTGCGCTTCCAACCACGTGTCGCCCACGCCCACGCTGACGTCCAGCGGCACACCGATGTCGAGCACCGTCGTCATGGCCCGCTTGACCAGATCGCGCACTTCGCCGACTTCGCCTTTCGGCACGTCGAACAGCAGTTCGTCGTGAATCTGAAGCACCATCCGCGCCTTGAGTTTCCGCTCGTTCAGTTCGCGGTGGATGCGCACCATGGCCAGCTTGATCAGGTCGGCCGCCGTGCCCTGCACCGGCGTGTTGATGGCGTTGCGCTCGGCCGACTGCCGCGAGGTCGCATTGCGCGAGGCGATGTCGCGCAAAAAGCGCCGACGGCCCAGCAGCGTTTGCGCGTAGCCTTTCTCGCGCGCGTCGGCGATCGCCTTTTCCATATACGCCTTCACGCCGGGATACAGCGTGAAGTAGGTGTCGATCAGTTCGGCGGCCTGTTTGCGCGGCACGTTGAGCCGCTGGCTCAGGCCGAACGCCGAAATGCCGTAGATGATGCCGAAGTTGACCATCTTGCACGTCGAGCGCATCTCCGCCGTAACCAGTCCCGGCATCACGTCGTACACGCGCGCGGCCGTCTCCGCGTGAATGTCCGCGCCGCGCTTAAACGCTTCGATCATCCCCGCGTCCCGGCTCAGCGCCGCCATCACGCGCAGTTCGATCTGCGAGTAGTCGGCCGAGAGCAGCACGTGGTCCGCGTCACGCGCCACGAATGCTCCGCGGATGCGCTGTCCGCGTTCGGTGCGCACGGGAACGTTCTGCAGGTTGGGGTCGGACGAGGAAAGCCTGCCCGTCTCGGTGAGCGCCTGCGCGAAATTGGTGTGAACGCGCCCCGTCGCGGGATCGATGCATGCGGGCAGCTTGTCCACGTAGGTCGACTTGAGCTTGCCGCACACGCGATACTCCAGAATCAGCGGCACAATCGGGTGGCGGTGCTGGATCTTGAAGAGCACGTCCTCGCTCGTGGCGTACTGCCCCGTCGCCGTGCGCGCCGCATCCGGATCCAGTTTCAGATGCTCGAACAACACCTCGCCCAACTGCTTCGGCGAGGACGGATTGAAGTTGCCGCCGCCCAAATCACGAATTTTTATCTCCAAATCCAGCAGCTCACGGTCTAGCTCGCGACCATATGCGCGCAACGCATCAGCGTCGACCCGCACGCCCTCGGTCTCCATGTCCAGCAGCACCGGGATCAGCGGCTCCTCGCACTCGGTCAGCGCCTTGAGGCAACCGGCTTCGTCCGCTTCTTTGCGGAGCAGATGGTCGAGCTGGAAGGTCACGTCCGCGTCCTCGGCGGAGTAGTCGCTGATCTGCTCGGGCGCGAGGTCGCCCATGTTGCCCTGCTCCACGCCCTTTTTCTTTTCGCCGATCAGCTCCGTGATATGGATCGGATCGTAGTGCAGATATTCGCGGGCGAGATGGTCCATGCCGTGCCGGTCCGACGCGTCGATCACGTAGTGCGCCAGCATGCTGTCGTGCAGCTCGCCGCTCACCTCCACGCCGTACTGCCGCAGGATCGTCAGATCGAACTTGGCGTTGTGGGCGATCTTCACCTTGGACGCGTCGGCGAACAGCGGCTGGAAACGCGCCACGAACACGCGGCACGCCTCGCGCTCGACCGGCACGGTCACATACCACGCCCGGCCCGGCGCGGTCGCGAAAGACAGGCCCACCAGGCGGTCGTGACGCGGGTCGAGCCCCGTCGTCTCGGTGTCGAACGACCACGCGGGTGCAGCCGCCAGCGCCTCCAGCAGCGCCGCGACCTGCACGTCCTCCGTAACGCACGTGTACGCGTGGGGCACGTCGGCCAGATTCTTGAAGGCGTCCGGCGCGGGAGCGCCGCCGGTCTCCGCGTCGAACGCGTCGCCCATGAGGCGCTTGCCGACCGCGAACAGCTCGTATTTCTTGAGCACCAGATCGGAAGAGCGTCGG
>Ga0183095_11333_pt1 | contig 21126 bp, 21 predicted proteins | sample BioMet4_FD_130346 | JGI IMG/M metagenome (GOLD analysis project Ga0183095, IMG submission 130346) | Microbial communities from bioreactor (seeded with sewage sludge) at LBNL, California, USA - Biofuel metagenome 4 (v2) (version 3) | ecosystem: Engineered > Bioreactor > Anaerobic > Unclassified ...
TCTTGCAGTCATTAAGCGAGCCAAAGACGGACTCGATGTAAAACGGCTGCAAAGATACTGTTTATTTTTTAATCCCCAAAAGAATTAAAGGAAAATTTCAATGATTACGTATTTTTTCCTTGTATTTCTCCAGCTGCACACGCAGTGCATCCACACATTGGTCAACGCCCTCCTCAAAGGTGTCACAAGTCTTGTCAACGAACAGCGGACCGCCACCAGGAACAGAAAGTGTAATGCTTGTTTCCTTATTTTGGGCCGTGGCTGGCTTCACTACTTTCAGCTGAACTTCCACAGCTTTAATATCTTCAAACGTTTTTCCCAACTTGGCAACTTTCTTTTCGATAAATGCCTGTAGCTTTTCTGTGATGTCAAATCTAATCGACTGAATCTTTACTTCCATAGTTACTCTTTTTTAAAGGTTAGACTCATGCCCTTGGGTGGGCTTTCTCATATACTCGCTTAAGCTGCTCAAAGGTAGTATGCGTATAGATTTCAGTGGTCGATACACTTTCGTGTCCTAAGAGCCGTCGTATGCTTTCAATTCCTGCGCCGTGATTAAGCATCGTCGTAGCAAACGTATGTCTCAACACGTGTGGCGAAAGTTTCTTTAATGTGCAGACCGTTGCCAGATGACGCTTAACTTCGCTGCGCACTTGTTCTGGCGACATGCGTTTGCCTTTGTCACTTGCAAACAGAGCCGTGTCTTGGCTATCCACATCGTTATCGCGCTGGCCAATATATTTCTTCAAGGCCGCCTCCAGTTCTTTTCCGAACGGGATGATTCTTTGTTTATTGCCCTTGCCCATTACTTTCAACTGTTGGTTTCCAAAGTCCACATCGGAATCATCGAGACCAATCAATTCAGACAGTCGTATGCCCGTCTCATAGAACATTATAATAATGGTACGCGCGCGAACTTCTTTATAGTCCGAGCCCCATTCCACATCATCCAAGAGACGATCCATTTCATTCTCCTTGAGAAACTGAGGCAACGGCTTCTCCTTTTTTGGGCCGACGATATGATGAGTAGGGTCTTTATCGACGAGACCACGAGATAGGGCAAAACGATAAAGGGAACGCAATGCAGATAAGCGTCTATTGACACTTGTAGCACTGTTTCCTTTATCCATCATGCTCTCCATCCAATTACGAATGTTGTCGGGATCTACCGACTTCCAAGAGGGCACTTGCTCCACTTCCCTAAAAAAACTCTCAAAGGCAGTTAAATCCTCTGAATAGCTTTTAATCGTCCGTGGCGAGCGGCGAAGCTCAAATTGTAGATAATTCAAAAAACCCTGTATCATCGTCACACTTTAGCTCGTCGACTTCACGGCAGCTTGTTTACGCAACGAATATACGGAGAATCCTTTAAATCACCAAATAATTAAAGGTTTTTTATCCTTCCTCTTCCTGACGCAGTTTCTGTACGTAGACAGCGTGCTCCATCTTAAGGCGCTTCCTTACAGAGGGTTTGTCAAATTGTTGACGGCTGCGAAGTTCTTTTATCACGCCTGTCCTTTCAAACTTCCTCTTAAACTTCTTGAGAGCCCTTTCGATGTTCTCACCATCCTTTACCGGTACAATAATCATGTTGTCTTGGTTTTATTTTTTAATTATTAATCCTTTGTTAATGTGGCGCTTTACCACCAATTGCGGCTGCAAAATTAATGCTTATTTTTTTAACTTGCAAATATTTAAGCGGAATAATTATTATCTCAATAACACCGGAAGTCAATAAGGCATCTAGCTACATTAAATGCTTCGAATTTTGATACTACAGAAACGCTTTATCCCAATTCTCGGATTGGGGAAAAGTTGACTTAGACTTCAAATGAAAAAGGAATAACGGCCTATTCAACCTATATTGGTAAGATACTAGAAGTCCGATAGGTGGAAATTGTTCCAAAGACGCATCAAAGTGTCAAAACTAATCCTCGTGATATTGGAAAATTCTCACGAGTCAAGCATATAGTTGCAAATACGCGATTCTCATCGAATTTATACAAAGCATTGAATCACAATGTGTTAAAAGATATAGTCAATGAAAAATACGCTTACAGATGAAGCTATGAATTGCGATAAGCCATCAATGGCGCTGCGATAGGATAGTAATCGCGTCGCGTTGGCTATGTAGACGCACTGCGTCTACATAGCCAACGCGACGCGAAAAGATAGTAAACGCAGATCCTGATGTGTGATGTTGAGATAAAACCTATTCCATTCCACCCCTCAAGGCGTACGCCACCCTCTAAAAGGGCTTATTCTGCCTGTCATTTTTCGAAATCAAAAAGTAAGAGAACAACTGATTTTCCTTGCACAATGACAGTCCATGTATCTACGAAGGAAACGGTACGACAAGTCCGCTGCATCCTCATGGCCCGACAGATAAAGGGGGCGAGCGACAGCAGACAAAAAAAGGTCGATTGTCTTTGGCAACCGATCAGAAGACGCTATCTTTGCATCGTAAAGCACGGCGACATGGACATAACGCCAAGTGTCGCCGCCTGAGGTCAAACCGACAATGACCGATATACCGACCATAAACACCACAACTACAACAATAAAAACAAGATGAAATCATCTACACGTAGCCCATGGCTTTGGATTCCTACCCTTTATTTTGCCGAGGGCATTCCTTATTTCCTAGTCAATAACATCTCAGTCCTCATGCTCGCCAAGATGGGTGTGCCCAATGGTCAGATGGCTCTCTTTACAAGTCTGCTTTACCTGCCGTGGACCATCAAGCCATTCTGGAGCCCGTTTGTAGACATTATTAAGACAAAGAGGTGGTGGACGATCACAATGCAGATGATTATGTCGGTGACCTTCATCATACTCACATTAACTATGCCTCATCCTAATTCAGCGATGATTGCATCCGGGCAAACTCCTATCAGTTTGTTCACAGTTACATTGTTACTGTTCATCATCACTGCTTTTGCTTCCGCCACCCATGACATTGCCGCCGATGGATTTTACATGTTGGCACTCTCGCAGAATGACCAGGCTGCCTTCGTTGGTATTCGCAGCACATTCTACAGACTATCTTCCATTTTCGGACAGGGTGTATTGGTAGCCCTTGCTGGCTGGATCGAACTAAGTCAAAAAAACATACCTTTGTCTTGGCAGGTAACAATGGGTGTTACAGCACTGCTGTTCAGCGGCATCACCTTATACCACACCTTCTTCATACCACGCGTGTCGACAGACAGACCTACACTCACTGATGCAAAGTCAAATAGTACTAAAGATGTGCTCCATGAATTTGGACGGACATTTTCCACCTACTTCAAAAAGCCCGGAGTGCTGTTAGCTATCATCTTCATGCTGCTCTATCGCCTTCCCGAGGCCTTCCTTATCAAAATGTGCATGCCCTTTCTCGTCGCCCAAAAGGATGGCGGCGGCTTAGGTCTTAGCACGGCAGAGGTCGGGATTGCATATGGTACCATCGGCGTCCTTGCCCTTACGATTGGCGGCATACTTGGTGGCATTTATGCTTCCAAAGTGGGACTTAAGAGGTCTATCTGGTGGATGGCATTCTGTATGACCCTACCCTGCCTTACATTCGTTTACTTGGCGGTAGCACAACCATCCAATATTGTTACCATTTCTACTGCCATAGCAGTCGAGCAGTTTGGTTACGGATTTGGTTTCACGGCATATATGCTCTATATGATTTACTTCAGTGAGGGAGAGTTTAAAACTTCTCACTATGCCATCTGTACGGCATTCATGGCCCTAAGCATGATGATTCCTGGGATGTTTGCCGGTTTTATTCAGGAGAGCATTGGATATGCCAACTTTTTCTGGATGGTTATGGTTTGCTGTATTGCCACCCTGGTAGTAACATTCCTGGCTGATCGTCGCATCAATCCAGAGTATGGAAAGAAATAAAGTAGCACAGCAAGACTATATATTAGCGCATTTGGAAAGTTACTAGCTTACCCCCCTCTTTTCCTTTGCCAAAAGATTAATCACATATCATTCCCTCCAAAAAGCAAATTTACATTCAGATACAAAACATCATGAACAATACTATTCTAATCGCTGACAGCGGCTCTACCAAAACTGATTGGTGCTTATCTTTTAACAACAAACCATCAGTGTTTGTCTCCACTAAGGGCATTAATCCCTTCTATCAAAGCCAGAAAGAAATTTTGGCAGACCTTCAGACTAGCCTCATTCCATCATTGCAGAAGGAATTGGGAAATAATCTGCCTTCCATTGATGGTATATATTTCTATGGTGCCGGTTGCACGCCAGAGAAATCGCCTATTGTTCACGATGCCTTGGCAGAAGCATTCCAAGACACCGGCACAATCGAGGTAGCCAGTGATATGCTCGGAGCTGCACGAAGCGTGTGCCAACACAATGCGGGCATCGTATGTATCCTTGGGACTGGCAGCAACTCTTGCTACTTTGATGGAATCCAAATTACAGCAAACGTCTCTCCGCTCGGCTTTATTCTGGGTGACGAAGGGAGTGGCGCAAACCTGGGAAAACTCATGGTGGGTAATCTCTTGAAGAACCAGATGACGCCGGGTCTAAAGGAAAAATTCCTTGAAGAGTATAAGCTTACTCCCGCCGAGATTATCGACCGTGTATACCGGCACCCTTTTCCCAACAGGTTTCTCGCTTCACTCAATAAGTTCTTGGAGGATAACATAACCGATGAATCAGTGCATAAGCTGGTGCTTGGTGCGTTTGATGCCTTCATTCGACGCAACGTTATGCAATACGAGTACGAGGGAACGCCTGTGCATTTCATTGGTTCCATAGCGATATATTATCATAAGGTGCTTGAGGAAACTGCTCTGGCTACAGGCCTCATCGTTGGCAGTATAGTAAAAGCTCCACTCGACGGCTTGGTAAAATACCACCAAGATCTATGATGTTCATAGTCTAAATGTTATAAAACAATAGCATAACAATCAAAAATTGGAGAGGAGTGCAAGTGCAGCTATGATAAAGATAACAGAGCAAGAATCGCTATATGATAACCTAGAACATAAGTCGGTTGGCGAATTGCTCAATGGCATCAATACTGAAGACCAAAAAGTGGCACTCGTCGTGCGAAATTGTCTACCAAAGATAGAAGAGCTTGTCCACCTTATTGTTGGACGGATGAGGCGCGGTGGACGCATATTTTATATTGGTGCAGGCACCAGTGGACGTCTCGGAGTGCTCGATGCCTCAGAGCTGCCCCCCACTTTTGGAGTGCCGCCCTCACTCGTTTTAGGCCTAATTGCAGGTGGTGATACCGCCCTACGTCATTCCGTGGAGAATGCAGAAGATGACCCGATGCAAGGTTGGAAGGAGTTAGAGGAGCACAAAATCACACGACGTGACATTGTAATTGGGATTGCTGCTTCAGGCACAACCCCCTATGTTGTAGGGGCGTTGCATGAAGCGCATGAACGTGGAATCCTCACTGGATGTATCACTAGCAATCCTGATACGCCACTAGCAGCAGAATCTGACGTGGCAATTGAAATGATTGTGGGTCCTGAGTTCGTCACAGGGTCTTCCCGGATGAAATCTGGCACGGGGCAAAAGATGATTTTAAACATGATCTCTACTGCCGCCATGATTAAGCTCGGACGTGTCCAAGGCAACAAGATGGTGAACATGCAACTCACCAATCAGAAACTTGTGGACCGAGGTACTCGTATGATAGTTGAAGAACTTGGCATAGGCTACGACCACGCCAAGGCCATGCTGTTGGTGCATGGCTCGGTGAAAGATGCTATTGATGCCTATAACAGCAAGGAAGAACTATAATAATTTTTAGAAGATTATATTTCTTTTGTTGCCAATTTCAACCATTCACGATCATCATCTTCCAGATATGGTGACAGCTCATCATAGACACGGCGGTGATAATCGTTAAGCCACGCTATCTCCTCGGGTAATAATTCTTCGCAAATGATAGGCGAAGTATCAATTGGGCAGAGCGTTAATGACTCGAATTGTAGGAACTGTCCAAATTCCGTTTCTTTGTAAGGTGTAATTAACAAGGTATTCTCGACACGTACCCCAAAGCGCCCGGGTAAGTAAATGCCTGGCTCATCAGTAACCGTCATTCCCGCCACAAGAGGTGCCGGCATATATTCCATGCGTATCTGATGAGGTCCCTCATGCACATTGAGGTATGCTCCCACTCCATGACCCGTGCCATGCAAGTAGTTAATTCCCTCTCTCCACATTGGCTCCCTTGCCAGAATGTCGAGTTGAGTGCCGCTTGCTCCCGCAGGAAACTTACAGAGTTCAATCTGAATATGACCTTTCAGTACAAGCGTATAGATATGTCGTTCCTCGTCGGTAAGAGGCCCTAAGGCAATTGTGCGTGTAATATCTGTGGTGCCATCCTGATATTGTGCCCCACTATCAAGTAGAAGAAATCCACGCGGCTGCAATGGTATGTCTGTCTCTGGCGTTGCCTCATAGTGGACAATGGCACCATGTTCGCCATACCCTGCAATTGTGTCGAAACTAATGTCTCGAAACAATGATTGTTCGGCTCGCAAGGAAGTGAGTTTCCTATCCACGCTAATCTCAGTTTGTCCACCAGCAACTACCGCAGGCTTGAGCCATCGAAGGAATTTCACCATGGCGATGCCATCACGCAACATGGCATTGCGGTAGCCACGAATCTCGGCATCATTTTTGACCGACTTCATTGCAGGTATTGGTGACTTATGGCGCACAATTTCCTGAGTATGAACATGATGATACAGCGAGTAGTTGGTTTCTGAGGGATCTAACAGTATATTGTAAGCAAAATAGTCTTCCAGACCTTTCTCCACATCTTTGTAATCATGAAAATCTACACCCTGTTCGGAGAGATAATCAACAATCTCTGGTGTGAGCTTCTCCTTATTACTATAGAGCGTTGTTTCATTAGGAGAAATAAGGAGATAACCCACAAAGACAGGATTGCAATGCACATCAGTACCTCTCAGGTTAAGTGTCCACGCCACATCATCCAAGGCAGACACCAACATTCCTTCCGCATGGAGTTGTCGTAAGGCCTTTCTAATTCTGTTTAGCTTTGACTTTGCAAGCTCACCAGCATACTTAAGCGATTGAATTTCCACTTTGTTTTGTGGTACTACTGGACGATCTTTCCATATGATGGATAGCGGATCAAAATTCGTTCGTACTGTGATACCACCATCTCGACGTAGATCGGTAATGAGTGATTCAACGCTTTCGGTGCTATTGACCATGCCGTCCACGCCAACCTGCGCGCCGTTTTTGTCACGTAATTCCTGACCTAACCACTCTGCAATGCTTGGCGTTCCTGGCATTTTGAGTTTCATGAGCTGAAACTCTGTGCCGGACAATTGGTCAGCTGCAGCAAGAAAATAACGGCTGTCTGTCCAAAGAGCAGCACTGGTCATGGTTACAACCGCTGTGCCTGCAGACCCATCGAACCCACTAATCCATTCGCGACCCTTCCATCTGTCGGGCACATACTCGCTGTTATGAGGATCAGTACTTGGGAACACAAAAGCATCGAGGTGCTCGCGTTTCATCACCTCCCGCAAATCAGATATACGTTGCTGTATTTTCATCGATCTTTCTTTTTGTAAATCACACATGACAAAGATACGGTTTTTAAGAATAAACAACAAATTAATAATATAATAAATAGTTTTATCACCTTGATATTTTGTAACTTTGCAATCGCAAAAAGTGAGGTTTTTACACCAATATTTCTGCGGATAACAACAAAAATTTATACAGTCAATTAATATAATATTGTAATTATGAACTTTTTAACAAATGACAAATTACTTATCGTCGGTGCCGGCGGTATGATTGGTTCAAACATGGCACAATGCGCAGCAATGCTCCATCTTACACCTAACGTATGTCTCTATGACATTTATGGCCCCGGCGTGGAGGGTGTAACAGAAGAACTTTTGCAGTGTGCCTTCCCTGGAATTAACATTACCTGGACTACCGATCCTAAAGAAGCCTTCACAGGTGCCAAATACATCCTCTCTTCAGGTGGCGCTCCCCGTAAGGCAGGTATGACTCGTGAGGATTTGTTGAAAGGTAATTGCAAGATCGCTGCTGAGTTTGGTGACTATATCAAGATGTACTGCCCAGATGTAAACTTCGTAGTTGTGATCTTCAACCCTGCCGACGTAACTGCTTTGACAGCCCTCATCCACTCTGGTTTGAAGCCAAACCAATTGAGCTCACTTGCTTCTCTCGACTCTACTCGTCTTCAGGAAGCTTTTGCTAAGGAGTACAATGTTCAGCAGGATAAGGTTACCGGTGCATACACCTATGGTGGTCACGGTGAACAAATGGCTCCATTCAACTCTCAAGTTAGGATTGATGGCAAGCCATTGTCAGAATTCGGTCTTACCGAGGAGCGTTGGCAAGAGATTCGCACAGCTGCCGTTCAAGGTGGTTCAAACATCATCAATCTTCGTGGCCGTAGCTCATTCCAGAGTCCCGCTTATCTCTCTGTAAAGATGATGGAAGCTGCTATGGGTGGTGAGAAGTTTACTTTGCCAGCAGGTTGCTATGTTAATGACGACAAGCTTGGTTTCCACAATGTAATGATGGCTATGCCTACAACTATCGATTCAACTGGTGTTCACTATGTTGAGCCAGTAGGTACCGAGGACGAAATCGCAGCTCTTCAGAAGTCATATCAGCACCTAACGGATATGCGTCAAGAAATCATCGATCTCGATATCGTTCCTGCTGTATCCGAGTGGAAAAATGATAACCCCAACCTGTAATTAATTACAGAAAAATCTTTATCAACGACCGGCTGCATAATGCAGCCGGTCGTTTCTTTTTTTTAAGAACAGATTGCCTCTTCATCTATTATTCTTCGAGCATCAAAAACAAACGAATTCAATTACCTTCTTGACAATAAAAATCATCAAATTGGTCTAAACCCAATGATTGTTAAGAATGATATATTTTGTTGATTGATAGCGTATAAATAAGAAAAAAGTATTATATTTAGGGCGTAAATTAAGGAGGTTACCAATGAAAACAAATCTAACCAAACAACTTTTCCTGTCCTTATTACTTCTTACGCTAGGCGTCACGGTAAACGGACAGACGTTAACTAATATTTTTGGAGCTGTGCGTGATGCCGATAATGGTAAAAAATTAGCACATGTGAGTATTATGGCGACAGGCTCTAACGTCGCCACTGTGACCAACGAAGATGGAGAATTTCTCATAAAAGTACCCAAGCAAACTCTCACCCTCACTATTTCTCATGTGGGTTACAAGACTACTATTATACCCGTGCCAGCTAATAATGAAGAACTACAAATCAACATTTCTCGCACTGCAGTGATGCTTAATGAGGTCGTAGTGAGTCCGGAGTACCCATTCCAGTTGGTTAAACGCGCTATCGCCAAAATTCCCAACAACTATAGTCAGAAACCTGAATTGTTCAGGGGATTCTATAGGGAGACAACGATGAAAGGACGTCGGTTTATCTATGTCTCAGAAGGCATTCTGGATATGTACAAGACTTCCTATGACAAATCAGTCAATTCAGACAATGTATCTATCATCAAAGGTAGGCGACTGGTAAGTACAAAGGATGCTGACACCCTGGGTGCAAAACTACAGGGAGGTCCCGTCATTCCACTCATGATGGACATTGTTAAGAACAAAGAGATGTTGTTCAGTGAGGAGGAACTGTCAAACTATTCATGGCAGATGGACGCACCTGTCACTATCAATAACAGGCGCCATGAAGTAGTAAGGTTTGCGCCTAATCGAGTAACACCTTTCGCACTCTACTATGGTAAGCTATTCATCGACAGTGAGACTCTCACTTTCTCAAGAGTCGAATTAGATCTGGACATGGAAAATAGTGATAAGGCCTCAAAATTTATGCTATATAGCAAACCTATCGGAGTAAGGTTCCGTCCAAAGGAGCTCAAAACCATCATCAATTATCAGACCACTGATGGTATTACTCGCATTAGCTACATCCGATCACAGATGCGATTCAACTGCGACTGGAAACGTAAACTCTTCCATTCGGGCTATGAAGTGGTATCAGAGATGGTCGTAACGGATCAAGCAGCTGAAGCTGTTCGCATAAAGGGACGTGACAGTTTCTCCGCTCGCGACTCTTATTACGACAAGGTTAATTATTTCAACGACCCACTATTTTGGGAGAACTACAACATTATCGAGCCAACCATTTCATTGGAAAAGGCTGTGGGCAAACTACGCAAAAGTGTTGCCAAGTCTATGGAATAGGAAATTAACAAGAGCAGTTTACAAAAATAATAGAGGCAGCATCCTATTTGGATGCTGCCTCTATTATTTCGAAATACTCCCCGAAAATATTATTTCTTTACTCCAAGTGTACTTGCTATACGCTCCAAACCATCTTGCAGCACAGCGCGAGGGCTAGCAAGGTTGATGCGAAAGTATCCTTCACCTGTCTTATTACCATACAATGGACCATCGTTGACAAAGACTCTACCCTCTTTCAATAGTTTCTTTGTCACCTGCTTGCTAGTCATGCCAAGCGCACTGATGTCCACCCATGCTAGGTATGTACCTTCCAGGCGAAGAACTTTTGATTGTGGCAGATATTCGGCAAAATATGTCTTGAGCAATTGATAATTACCCCAGAGGTACTCATTGAGTTCGTCTATCCATGCCTCGCTTTCGTTATAAGCTGCCTTCAGAGCCACAGGACCAAATGGATTAACATCACAAACCTCATAAATATTGACAACCCGATCCACTCGACGGCGCATCTCATTGTCACTGCAAATGATATTGGCTATTTGCAATCCAGCGATATTGAAACTCTTTGTGGGAGAGTTAAGTGTCACGCTGTTGCTTTGATTCAATGCGTTTACCGAAGCAAAGGGAATGAAAGTGTTTCCAGGCATGACAAGTTCGCAATGAATTTCATCACTTATAACACGCACATTGTACTTGGCACAAATGGCTCCCATGCGTTCCAACTCATCCTTATGCCATACTCTACCTGCGGGGTTATGAGGATTACAAAGTACAAATGCTGTGGTTTTCTCGTCTGCACACTTTGCTTCGAAGTCAACAAAGTCAATTTCATACGTGTCTCCTTGCCTTACCAATTCATTCTCCAAGATTTCACATCCTTGATTTCTGATGGACGAAAAGAAATGGTTATAGACTGGTGTCTGTATCAAAACCTTCTCTCCTGGAAGTGTGATGGCCTTTATGGCACAGCTCAGAGCAGGTATCACGCCAGTAGTATAAATGATCCAGTCACGCTGGATGTCCCATTGGTGACGTCTATGAAACCACGAGGTTACAGCCTCATAGTAGTCGTCTTCCACCTTGGTGTATCCAAAGACACCATGCTCAGCACGATTCAATACAGCCTGCTTGATGGCAGGCGCAGCTTCAAAATCCATGTCTGCCACCCAAAGCGGCAATACGTCATCGGCTACATAGTCCCATTTAACTGATCCAGTGTGTCGGCGATTGATAATCTTGTCAAATTGACTCATGTGAAATCCTCCTATCGTTATGTTCTCTCCACTATTTCGCAGTCATGTCCTTTAGCAAACTCATCATAAGTAATAGAGCCTACCTTGTCCACGACGATACGTCCAGAGATGGGATTTTTTATATTGGTTATTGTGCCACGGATATCTGCATTAATATTGGTGCAATCCTCAAAGATACGATCACTCTCTACGTCAAAAGTACAGCCTTCCAATGTAATGTTATCCATGTAGCAGAAAGGCTGTTCACCTGAAATATGGCAACGCACTAGCTTGATGTTCTTTGAGTGCCAAGCCATATATTCACCATTCAGATCTGAGTCGTAAACAGTCACGTTCTCACATTCCCAAAAGGCATCGCGGGTCACTATCTTTGCATTATGAACTTCTACGTTCTGGCAATATTGGAACATATAAAAACTGTCGCTCCAAAGCCCATCGACATAGATATTCTTCGAAAACATAAATGGATAAGTACCTCCGTGAAGTTCCACGTTCTTGAGCTTTAGTCCGTCGACTCTCCAAAATGTTTCGTCTGCATCTGTAAGCTTCACGTTCTCTAAAGACAGATTATTCATTTCTCGGAAGAACTTTGGACCATCGATCACAGTATCTTTCATGACCATATCGTTGCTATACCATATTGCAGAGCGACTTGCAGGAGCAAAATAGCAATTAGTAATTACGCTATTATCAACATGCCACCAAGGGTATTTTCCATAAAAACGCGAATTATCGCAAGTGATATTCTCACAACATTTAATGCCAGACTCTCCGTCGGCAATCTCAATGTTTTCAAGACTTGTGTCCCTAACGCCAAATAGAGGGCGCTCGCCCCCGAACTTTTTATCCTTAATATTCTTCATTTTGACTTGATTTCTTCCTGTGCAGTGGGTGTGTTATACCTATTGATGAATACGCTCTTGCACTTTGAAATATATATTCCTACTATGCAAAGATAATACCAAAATGCTGTTATGCCAAGTAAAAAGTCAATAATTCTGTATTTTTTATAATTTATTCCATCTGTAAATAATTTCCTGTTAAAAATAGTTGTAAGTACAATTAATATTCTATTGAACATTGGTTAATAAAGTAGAAAGTAGTAACTTTGTATCGTTTTCCAATGGAAACTGATTTGATTGCAAAATATAGGATAACGCATCAATCATATATGAAAAGAGATTTTATTTCCGAATGAGAAAGCAAAACATTTAACGGATAGTATGTAGATTATGAAACATGTGATTATTGGGGGTGTCGCAGGGGGTGCCACAGCCGCCGCAAGAATTAGAAGAGCCGACGAACTGGCAGAAATTATCTTATTAGAGAAGGGTAAGTATATTTCTTACGCTAACTGCGGACTTCCTTATTATATTGGTGGAACAATAGCAGAACGCGAAAATCTTTTTGTGCAAACACCCGAATCATTCGGTCGACGTTTCAATGTAGACGTGCGCGTAGAAAACGAAGCCATGGCTATTGACACTGATGCTAAGACCGTGAAGATCCGCCGTGCCGATGGCAGCGAGTACATGGAGAGTTACGATCGTCTTCTTCTTTCTCCTGGTTCAACTGCGTTGCGTCCTCCATTGCCAGGTATAGACCTTCCCGGAATCTTTACCCTTCGCAATGTGGAGGATACCGATCGCATCAAGAAATACATCACTGAAAATAAAGTTCGTGAAGCGGTTGTTGTGGGTGGAGGTTTCATCGGGCTTGAAATGGCCGAGAATTTACACGATGCTGGCGCCCATGTTTCTATCGTGGAGATGAGCGACCAGGTGATGGCTCCTGTTGATTTCTCCATTGCATCTCATGTTCACCGTCACTTGATGGATAAGGGGGTTGGTCTCCATATTAGTAAGGGGGTTGACCATTTCGAACAAGAAGGCAATCGTCTTCGTGTGTTCTTTGGTCAAGGCGAAAGTATAGTCGCTGACATTGTGTTGTTATCTATCGGTGTAAGACCATCCGTAAGTTTGGCTCAAGAAGCAGGAATTGAACTGGGCCAGAAAGGCATTAAGGTAAACAAGTATCTCGAGACATCTGCCAAGGACGTGTATGCCGTAGGCGATGCCATAGAGTATCCTAGCCCATTGACAGGAATTTCATGGCTCAACTATCTTGCCAACCCTGCCAACCGCCAGGGCCGTATCGTAGGCGATAACATGGTCTATGGCAACAAAGAGGAATATGAAGGAGCCATAGGCACTTCAATTGCAAAAGTATTTGATATAACTGTAGGCGCTACAGGAATGCCAGCCAAGCAACTGAAGAAACTGGAGATACCTTTCAAGAGCTCAACCACTTGGACGGTTGCACATGCTGGATATTACCCAGGCTCGTTCCAAATCACCACAAAACTTACCTTTGATCCAGAAAATGGAAAACTTTATGGAGGTCAGTGTGTAGGCCATGACGGGGTAGATAAGCGTATCGATCAATTGTCTTTAATTATCAAACATGGTGGTACGGTCTACGACCTTGTGAAGTTGGAGCATGCTTATGCCCCACCCTTCTCTGCCGCCAAAGATGCAATAGCCATCGCCGGCTATGCCGCTTGCAACATTATCAATGGTTCTATGCCAGTGATCTATTGGCGCGAGTTACGCGATATGGATCGCAAAGACGTATTCTTGCTTGACGTTCGTACAGAATCCGAGTTTGCTTTGGGCAATATAGATGGTGCCGTGAATATCCCGGTAGACGATCTTCGCGACCGCATCAACGAAGTACCTAAGGACAAGCGCATCGTCATCTATTGTGCGGTTGGACTACGTGGCTACGTAGCTCAGCGCATCCTTTTGGGTCGTGGCTTTGAGAATGTAGTGAACCTTTCCGGTGGTTATAAATCCTACGAGCTTTCAACACAACTCATTGTCAATGCCCCAGTGGAAGAAGACATTTTCGAGACAGATGACTGCAAATGTGGGGGTGACTACCACATGGAAACATTGAAGCTTGATGCATGCGGGCTTAGTTGCCCCGGTCCTATCATGAAATTAAAACAAGCCGTGGACGGTATCAACCCAGGATGCTGCGTCGAGGTGAAAGCTACAGACGCCGGATTCCCTAGAGACGCCGAGGCTTGGTGTCGTACCACTGGAAATCGTTTGGTGTCAATGACCGATGAGAATGGCTATCACACGGTAGTCATCGAGAAAGGGCATGTTGACCCCGGAGCCGTTGCCAAGCCATTGATTGGTGGCAACAAGACGCTCATCATGTTTAGTGACGACCTAGATCGTGCCATTGCTACATTCGTGCTGGCCAACGGAGCCGCCGCCACTGGCAAAAAAGTGTCGATATTCTTTACTTTCTGGGGATTGAACGTCCTAAAGAAAGAACATAAACCAAAGGTAGAGAAAGACTTCTTCGGTCGCATGTTCTCATGGATGTTACCATCCAACTCGCTGAAGCTAAAACTCTCTCGCATGAGTATGTTCGGCATTGGTGATCGAATGATGCGTTACATCATGCGTAGGAAAAACATTGATTCACTCGAATCCTTACGCCAACAGGCTCTTGATAACGGTGTGGAGTTCATCGCCTGTCAAATGACCATGGACATGATGGGAATCAAAAAGGATGAGTTATTGGATGGTGTGACCGTTGGCGGTGTCGCTACCTATATGGAGAGAGCTGACCAAGCCAACGTGAACCTTTTCATCTAAGAAGACTTTAGAGAAGAAGTTCGATAGTCCTCATAATGTTTTTTAGCCATTGGCTCAAGTATTGATCTTGAACCAATGGCTTTTCAATGGCATAATAAAACACTCGATCCTGATTTTCAGAGCAATTGCTTTGCAAAACAAAGTCGACAAGCACCGTAGAGGTATCAACGAAGCAATAACGCGCTAGTAATTCAAATTGAAACACGATGTGATTCAATTTGATTCAGCGCGTGTTTCAATTTGTTTTACCTCATGAATCAATTTGAATCACAAATGGAAAGTTACCTAGCTACAACGAGGTTTAGTTCATATATTAAAGTGAGATACAATAATCGAATTCATAATAACTTTCATCGATGCCGAAGTTTCTTTGCAGAAAAGCATCATGCTCTTCTTTACTCATACCTTTGAATAAAGGGTAGTTGACTAGCTTGGTTTCGTTCATGGAGATGCTATGTTTTATTTATAATGACTCCTTTCGTCAAACCGTTCGACAACTATTTCTAATATTCAACAGCGTTAAACATTGTTATAATCTTTAGAGTGTAACCTGGGTTACGGTTTATGGATGACGGGAGAGATATCTTTGTCGTAAATATGTTGAATGGGCAAATAATTATCAGGAAAATCAAATTACGTTGATTTACGACACTATATACAACGGAACACGCATCATTGACGTGAATATTGCAAAAGAAAACATAATGGCCGATAGATCCATTATGGTTAAACTCTATAACGCAGGCAAGATGGACAAAAACGATATCCTGACAGAGGTATTCAAGTCAAAAGCTATCCTGATGGGATTGCCGACGGTCATCAACGGTATGATGTATGCCACCACGGGATTGTTGGAGATGATTAAGGGTCTGAAGTTCGTTGGCAAGAAAGCAGCGGCCTTTGGAATCTATGGCTGGAACGACTAAGCCTCCAAGCAAATTGACAAGTTGTTGCATGAAGCAGGCTTTGACGTCGTGCTCGACCCTCTTTCAAACAACTGGGAGCCCAGTTCCGAAATGCTAGAAAAGTGCCTAGAATACGGAAAGAAAACTGGTAAGTATGTTGTAAACATTCAAAATATTAATAAATCATTAAACACAATAAAGATGAAAAAACAAGAAATGGTAGTTGTTATGGACAACTCAACAAGAAATCAAGGAAAAGGATGGAAGAAAGTTTACCTATTCATGGTAATGATTTTATTAGCGCTTGCACCGAACACGGCCTTTGCACACTGTGATACGATGGATGGTCCTTTGGTTAAAGATGCCCAGAAAGCAATACAAGAAAACAATGTAAACATCGTATTGAAATGGATTCCTGAAACCGATGAAGCCGAAATCAAAGATGCTTTCAATCAGACAATGAAAGTACGTGTTTTAAGTCCTGAGGCTCAAAAACTCGCCGACAAATCATTTTTTGAAACACTCGTTCGCATTCATCGCGCAGGAGAAGGTGTTCCCTTCACTGGCGTTAAACCTGTAGGCACGCCTATTGATCCCAAGATTGCAGCAGCCGACAAAGCCATTGCCACAGGCAACCTGACACCGGTGAAAGCACTAGTACCACAAAAAGACCGTGCCGAGTTGACTGAGCGTTTCAACAAGGCCATGGCATTAAAGAATTTCAATGTCAATGATGTGAAAGCTGGACGAGAGTATATTGAAGCCTATGTCAAGTTCTTCAAATTTGCTGAAGGCGAAGAGGATCACGAAGGTGGACATGGTGGACACGGTGCCGTACACTAAGTGCTGTTTCATCAAAATGTTTTGCATCAATAGAAGTCGCATAAAACTGAGAAAAGAAGTTGAATCTAAAAGGATAATCATTAAAAATCAAAGAAGATGGATATTAAGAAAGTATGGATAGAAGATGGCTGCATTGCTTGTGGCGCATGTGAAGCGGCTTGCCCAGATGTGTTCAGAGTTGAAGATATCGCTTATGTCAATGAAGGAGTGGATTATCCACAATTCACAGACCAGATTAGGGAAGCAGCAGACGGTTGCCCCGTTGAAGTGATCAAGTTTTCTGAATAATAAACAGGTTGTGAGACGAGTCCGTTAAACCGGTACTCGTTTCATGTGACAAAAATAAAAGTGATGAAAGATACTTTTTGTTCCATTATTACTGGATCTGGGCGATATATTCCAACACAGGTCATTAAAAATAAAAAATTCCTGAAGAACGAATTTTACAATTCAAATGGTGAAAAAATCCCCAAAACGAATGAAGAAATCGTTGCTAAATTACAGAAGATTACAGAAATAGAAGAAAGAAGATATGTTACCGACAGCCAGAAAGCTTCAGACATTGCCTTTTTAGCTGCTGAAAAAGCATTGGAATCGAACGGAACAAACAAGGAAGAACTAGACTATATCATTGTTGCACAGAACTTTGGCGATATACGCCACAACAACATCAAATCAACCTATTGTCCCAGTATTGCTGCTAAGGTAAAACATAAACTTGAAATTGTCAATCCATATTGTGTAGCTTACGACATTACATTTGGGTGCCCAGGGTGGATTCAGGCCTTGATTCAGGCTGATTATTACATTCGTTCCGGTGAAGCTAAAAAGATTCTGGTCATCGGTACCGAAACCCTTTCACGCATTTCCGACCCTCATGATATCGATAGTATGATTTATTCGGATGGAGCAGGTGCGGTCATCGTGGAAGCAATAAAAAGCGAAAAGCCTGTTGGTATTCTTACACATTTAACCCGTTCGGACACATTAAAGCATTTCCATTTACTTCATATGGATAAATCGTACAATCCAAATTATCCAGCTGATACCTTATTTCTAAAGATGAATGGACGTAAACTATATGAATATGCACTTAAAAATGTACCACAATTAGTCAAAGATTGTGTTGACAAAGCAGGTCTTACAATTGGAGATATTAAAAAAGTACTTATTCATCAAGCAAATGCCAAAATGGACGAAGCTATCCTTGAACGTGTATTCAAGCTTTATGGAAAAAAAGAGATGCCTAAAGATATTATGCCAATGACCATTTACAGACTAGGAAACAATTCCGTTGCGACCATTCCCATTTTGTACGACATAGTTGTAAAAGGAGAGATGGAAGGGCAAGAGCTTAACTCGGGTGACAATATTATTCTCACATCGGTAGGTGCAGGTACGAATATTAGTGCGATCATCTACAAAATGCCCTGAGCACCTATATAAGAAATCATTGTGAAGCGGAAGAATCTTAAATGTTTTTCCGCTTTTTGCTGTCCTTTACCGTGTATTTTTCCATCTGAACATCAAATACCTTGCAGAATTCGTCTGCCATAAAGAATATTTCTATAACTTTGTCTTCGGCGAACATAGCGAGAGTAGTTTGTAACAATTTGGAATTCAATAACTTAAACGTATAACAATTTTCTATGTTCACCAAATCTATTCTAAACTTTATTTCGTCGAACTCACGTTAAATAAGTAGCAATAATGATAATATGGAGTTTTTTTCCTATTTTTGCAAATAAACCATCACCTCCTTATCATGCAGAAATACGCAGACTACATTAGGCAAATAGAGATTGAGTCGCTTTGGAGCGGAAAAAGACACATTGTATGGGATCTTGACCGACAGGTCAATATCCTTAGCGGTATCAATGGTGAAGGCAAGTCGACCATTCTCAACAAGGTGGTGAAAGGCTTGTCGTCTGAAGGCGAATTCCCTAGTCACATGCTCAAGGGGGTAAACCTCATAGTAGAACCAGAGGATGCTAAATGGATCAGATACGATATCATTAGAAGCTTCGATCGTCCATTAATCAATGCAGAATCGTTAACCAAGGTGGAGATGTCTTTGGTTACCGAACTTGACTGGCAAATCTATAAGCTACAGAGAAAGTACCTCGATTACCAGGTTAATATCGGCAATCGCATCATTCAAGCCCTGCAAAGCGGTGAGCCAAACGCCGCAGAGCGTGCACAACAAATATCAGAGCCGAAGCAGAAGTTTCAGAATTTCATGGATGATCTGTACAAGGAGACTGGGAAAAAGATTATCAGAACTGAAAACGAAATCAAGTTCACACAGATTGGAGAGACACTATCACCCTACCAATTGTCTAGCGGTGAAAAGCAAATCCTTGCTATACTTCTCACAGTGCTTATTGAGGACAATAAGAATTATGTGCTCTTCATGGATGAACCTGAGGTGAGTTTGCATGTGGAATGGCAAAAGCAACTCATCGACTTGATACTAGCGCTAAACCCAAACGTTCAAATCATTCTCACAACACACAGCCCAGCCGTCATCATGAATGGCTGGATTGACAAAGTGACAGAGGTGAGTGACATCACGGATAAGGTTTAACGTGACCATAACAAGAGGTATCTGATTATGGGCAGACGACTACGCGACAACCTGACATCATCCTATTTCGAGGCAGCCAACCGACTAGCCTCTAAAGATGCGCGACAAAAGATCATTGCATATGTTGAGAGTTACGACGACGTTTTCTTTTGGAGGCAGGTGCTGAGCCTGGTCGAAACTGATAAGGTTTACTTCGAAGTTACCCTACCCTCACGCACCGACCACTTGGAAAGAGGCAAGAAGGCCGTGCTTATGCAACTCCTGTCTCGCAACGTTGGACAAGCTATGATTGCTTGTGTTGATGCCGACTATGATTATTTGGAACAGGGTGCTACAGCCACATCAAAGGAAATCATCAGCAATCCATATATCTTCCACACCTATGTCTATGCCATAGAGAACATGCAATGCTATGCGCCGTCGCTTCACGATGTCTGCGTGGCGGTGACACTCAATGACCATTTTGTGTTCGACATGGAGAAATATCTCAGCGATTACTCAGAGGCTATCTATCCTCTGTTTCTTTGGAGCATATGGTATTACCGCACACCAAACTATGGACGGTTCACCATCACCGACTTTCTGAAGGTCATTGAGACGGGAAACTTCACATTCAACGGTGCCGGACTCATCATCAAGAATATACGGCGAAAAGTAGGGAAGAAGTTGGAACAACTACAGTTACAAAATTCCAACGCCTTCAGAAGCATGAACAAGGTGAAGGACGACATCAGGAATCTTGGTGTTACCCCAAGCACTACTTATCTTTATATTCAGGGCCATCATCTCTTCGATAAAATCGTGATGCCCATGCTCACGAAGGTTTGCGAGAAACTTGTAAATGAAAGGGAGAACCAAATCTCTCGGCAAAGTGTACACGACACCCAACGAAGGAACGAACTTTCAAGCTATTCACATAGCGTAGAAGATATACAAGCCATGCTTAAGAAGAATGCCGGCTATATGCGCTCTGAGCAATTTCAGCGCATCAAAGACGACTTAGAAAAATTTCTACAAAGACTTGAAAACACTCCCAACCAAGAAAAAACATAAGATCCCCATCATTTTTCTGTAGTTTTCCAAGCATCATCTGCGTCTAACGGGTGAACTTATTCTTGAAAAAGATGGAGACAAGCGACAACGAACAACAATTTTCCAGCCTCGTCCGAGAGCACAAGAGCACCATCTACACCGTGTGCTATATATTCTCCAAGAACGAGGACAAGGTGAACAAACTTTTCCAAGAGGTGCTCATAAACCTATGGAAGGGGCTTCCCGGCTTCGAAAATCGCAGCGACGTGCGCACATGGATCTACCGCGTGAGCCTAAATACTTGCATCTCCGCCGACCGCAAAAAAAACGACGCAAGACCGTGCCGCTATCGATCAACTTCAACCTCTTCGAGGATCAGGATGCTGACGCCCGCCAAATCCAGATGCTCAACAAGCGCATCGGCAAGCTCGGGCCCTACGACGGCTCAGCGGAAGATTCATGGGGGAGTAAGATAAATAATAATTAAATTTGCACTATGGATTTACTAAGACAAATGGTAGGCTTGATGTTGCCTTCCTCAATGCTGGATTATTTTGAGATAGTTAAGA
>Ga0183095_10981_pt1 | contig 21125 bp, 22 predicted proteins | sample BioMet4_FD_130346 | JGI IMG/M metagenome (GOLD analysis project Ga0183095, IMG submission 130346) | Microbial communities from bioreactor (seeded with sewage sludge) at LBNL, California, USA - Biofuel metagenome 4 (v2) (version 3) | ecosystem: Engineered > Bioreactor > Anaerobic > Unclassified ...
TCAATGTCAACTCTTTCGGCTCTTGTAATTACATCAAGCTCGACTCTTACGATTGATCTTTTAAAAGATACTGTATACAAGGATATGAGTGATAAAAAGCAGCTGTTGTTTATAAGGATTTTTATTGTGGTTTTTATTGCTATATCGGCGGTCATAGCAATGATACAATATAAAAGTTCGGTTACATTGATCGCACAGCTTATGGGAGTTTCGTGGGGCGCTCTTGCGGGAGCATTTCTCGCACCGTTTATGTATTCGCTTTACTGGAAAAAGACAACAAAAGCTTCCTGCTGGGTATGTTTTATATTTGGCGTAGGAATAATGGTATTTGATTTGTTTTTCAAATCGGCGCTTCCGGCGTTTATGCGTTCATCTATAAACTGCGGCTCAATAGCGATGATAATTGGACTGTTTATTGTGCCGGCAGTAAGCATGATTACAAAGAAACCCGATGCCAAGCTTGTTGAGAGCTCTTTTGCCTGCTATGAAAAAATTACATATGTTACTCAAAAGACATCACTTCCCGACGATGAAGAACTGGAAGAAGAACAGACTTCGGATGAGTATGGATTCCCTGTAAAAAAATAAAAAAACAAGCTTATAAAATACCCGTCTGTTTTATAAACCGATGGGTATTTTTTTTACATTTGCTTTATTGGATTTGGAGGCGTTTTAAATGATAATTGACTTTCATACACATACATATCCGCCCAAAATAGCAAAAGCGGCTCTTGATAAGCTCCAAAAAGCGGCAAGAGCGTGTGTTTATACAGACGGAACAGATGAAGGGCTGCGTCGTTCAATGCAGGAGGCGCATGTTGATTACTCGGTTTTGCTTCCGGTAGTGACAAATCCGGCAAAAACGCGCAAAATAAACGAATTGGCAGTTGAAAAAAATAACCGATTTCGTGAAACAGGGCTGATTTCTTTTGGCGGAATCCATCCTGACAGTGAAAACTACAAAGAAGAACTTCGCCGGCTTTATGAAAACGGTATTCGCGGAGTTAAGCTTCATCCGCCATATGCATCGGTAAACTTCGACGATTGCCGATACATGCGTATTGTGGACGAGGCATCAAACCTCGGCCTTATTACTTTGGTACATGCCGGCCTTGACATAGGTATTCCTCTTGACCGCTCGGCAACCGTGGAACGGATACTTAATGTAATACATACGGTTCATCCGCGCAATTTGGTTTTGGCTCACTGCGGTGCATGGCGTCTTTGGGATGAGGTTGAGGAAAAGCTTTGCACAGAGGATGTGTATTTTGATTTGGCATACACGCTTGGAAAGCTTGTCGCGCCGGAGGGCACAAGCCGCCGCGAGGATGAATGTGCGCTTATGCCTTTAAAGCAGCTGAAGCGAATCATAGAAAAACACGGAAGCGACAGAATACTCTATGCAACAGACAGCCCGTGGAGCAGTCAGAAAGATACTATAGAGCTTCTTAAAAACTCGGATATACCAAAACCGGTGCTCGAAAAGATACTTGGTGAAAACGCACGAAAATTGCTGAAACTTTAAAAAATACAATTACTGGCAGCCTGCTTACATAACAGGCTGTTTTTGGTATTCAATATGTTTGTATTTTTGTTTGGCAAATGATATGATAAGAAAAACAAGAACCGAAACGACAAGGGAAAAGTATGGAAAAAATCTACAAAATGGCCGTTTGCGACATAGACGGAACGCTGCTTAACGACAAGGGGAAAATAACAGCAGAAAATAAAAAAGCCGTAACCAAAATGAAGAAAAACGGCTTTATTTTTGCGCTTTGCACAGGAAGAAACATTAAACGCGCTGTTCCAATAGCAAAAAAACTGGGAATTACCACGCCTGTCGTTTGTATAGACGGAATACTGCTTTATGATGTGTCAAACAAAAACACCGTTTATAAAAATACTCTTAAACGGGAAACAGTTGAAAGGCTTGTTGACATCGGGGAAAAATACGAAATATTTACCGAAATATCAAACGGCTACGGTTATTTCAAAATGCTTCCCGGCAAGGAAAGCGAAAGTCTTGATTTTTACCACAGGCATGATTTTTACGGAAAAGTAAAAAACTATTTTGCCGGTATACGTTATTTCGGTTCATATTCCCGACTGAAAAAAGTAAAAGGTGACATATATCAGGTTGTTCTGGCTACAAAAAGCAGGGACAAAAACAAAATTAAAAGCGATATTTTAGCCTTAGGCGACAGTGATATAGAAATACGTGATTCACTTTGGGACGGGTACATGTTTATAAACAAAGCGGGCGCCGGAAAAGCAGCCGGAGTAAAGGAACTTTGTAAAATATACGGAATAAATTCCGACCAAACGGTTGCTTTCGGCGATGACAACAACGACACGGATATGCTTATCGAATGCGGCGTGGGAATAGCAATGGGCAACGCCAACGAAAATGTGAAAAAATATGCTGATACGGTGATTTCGACAAATAATGAAAGCGGCGTGGCAAAAGGATTGTACAGGTATTTTGATATATAAAAGAGGTAAAGCATGGATATTTTCGAGTATAACGCAAAACAAAATCTGCAAAAGCAAAGTCCGCTTGCGTCGCGTATGCGGCCTGAAGATCTTGATGAATTTGTCGGACAGCGCCAGATAATAGGAAACGGGAAAATGCTTAACCGTGCAATAAAAGCGGATAAGCTTAGTTCCGTAATATTTTACGGCCCGCCGGGAACGGGAAAGACGACTCTTGCGCACATAATTGCCGCGCATACGAAAAGCTTTTTTGTACAGATAAACGCCACTTGTTCGGGTATAAAAGAAATAAAAGACGTAATAAGCGATGCAAAATACCGTCTGGGCGCAAACGGCGAAAGGACAATACTTTTTATTGACGAGATACATCGTTTCAACAAAACACAGCAGGACACTCTTTTGCCGTATGTTGAGGACGGGACGGTTATACTTATAGGCGCAACGACCGAAAATCCGTATTTCGAAGTTAACAAGGCTCTTGTAAGCAGAAGTCTTATTTTTGAGTTAAAATCTCTTGAAACAAAGGATATAGAGGCGCTTATTTGGCGTGCCGTAAAAGACAGCAATAAGGGCCTTGGCTCTTTTGATATAGAGATAAATTCAGACACGGTGCATTTTCTTGCTGATGCTTCAAACGGCGACGCAAGGTGTGCGCTAAATGCCATCGAGCTTGCCGTGTTATCGACAAGCAATGATGAAAGCGGCAAAATCAACATCGACATGGAAACAGCTCAGGAATGTATTCAGAAAAGAGCACTGAATTACGACAAAGACGGCGACAATCATTACGACACTGTTTCGGCCTTTATTAAGAGCATGAGAGGCTCTGATCCTGACGCAGCTTTGTATTACCTGGCAAGGATGATTTATGCCGGAGAAGACCCGCGGTTTATTGCAAGACGAATCGTTATCTGCGCAAGCGAGGATGTTGGAAACGCTGACCCGCATGCGCTTCAGGTTGCGGTAAGCGCGGCACAGGCCGTTGATTTTATTGGGATGCCGGAGGGAAGCCTTATACTTTCGCAGGCGGTTACATATATTTCATGTGCGCCGAAAAGCAATGCCTCATATGTCGGGTTGGAAAAAGCGCTTGAGGATGTAAAAAACAAAAAAACCGGCGCTGTTCCCAACCATCTTAAAGACACTCATTACAGCGGCGCCGCAGACCTTGGCCACGGAACAGGCTACAAATATGCCCATGACTACGAAGGACATTATGTAAAGCAACAATATCTGCCCGATGAACTTGTCGGTACAATTTATTATGAGCCGACGGAAAACGGAATTGAAAAAAAGATTAAGGATTCACTTGACAGGCTTCGCGGACAAAAATAAATTTTAAAATTCGGCTGGCCAAACAAAATAAGTATCATTTCACCTTTTTTGGAACAAAATATATAAAAATCATACAAAGGGTGGAATATTTATGGATATATATATAGAACCTAAAAAGAAATTCCTTGCCGAAGGCCGAAGGCTGATTTTTATAAAAGATATTGCAAGCGTATACTGCAGCGGAACATCAGCCGAAAAAATAAACAGCATTCAGATTTTTACCGTGCCAAACGGAGCTGAAGGCGTATACAGCGTGTCGTTTCTCGACATAGTTAAAGCCGTTTCAAATGAAATTCCACAGGCAAAGCTCACAAACACAGGCGAAAAGGAAGTTCTTATAGAATATAAAAAAGAGCATAAAAAAACATCGAAAGCTTTTAAATATGTGCAGATGATTTTTGTTTTTCTGATACTTTTGTGCGGAACGGCAACAGCCATAATGAGCTTTCATTCCGACGCACAGATACCACAGATTTTTAACGGCTACTACAGCATGTTTTTTGGCAGCGAAGAACACAGCAAGGGTGTTCTTGAAGTACCGTATTCAATCGGTCTTGCCGTTGGGATAACCGTATTTTTCAATCATTTCGGCAAGAAAAAGCTTACTGAGGATCCTACTCCTATTGAGGTTCAGATGACTGCCTATGAAGACGAGGTAATCAAAAATCAGCTTGACAGCGCCTCAAAAAAGGAGAAGGAAAAATGAATATTATCAAGCACCTGTTTTTGATATTGACTGCCTTTTCATCGGGAATGATAATAGCAGCCGGAATCTGTGCCTTTATTGCGGTAATCGGCGTTGTACCGAGAATGGCGGCCAAAACACAAACGCCCGACAAAATCAAGTTTTATGAAACGGCAATAATTTTGGGCGGTATACTTGGAACATTGAATCTGATTTTCAAATTCCAGATAAGCAACGGCTTTTTGGCTGTGCCGGCCATGTTTTTTGTGGGAATATTTATAGGCTGCGTTGCAGTATCAATAGCCGAGGTGCTGGATGTGATACCGATATTTATGAGACGAAGTAAAATAAAACGCGGGATAAGTGCCTTTGTGGCGGCAATAGCAATAGGAAAAGCCGCAGGGTCTGTTATATATTTTATTTTGCCTCATTTTTATAAGCTTTAAATAACCTTGATTTTCACGGTATTCTGTTGAGTAAGTTATATTTTTATGGTAAAATGTCTTATGTGTAAGTGCAGGTGCCGAAGTTAAGCAAGCCCTGCGTGCGCAAATGCCGCCTTAAAGCAAAATTATGTTTGCAGGCAAGCCTGCATATGTTTTTCCTTTAAGTCTGTTTTCTCCGCTTTTGTTGTAAAATGAACATAATTAAGCATGTTGTTACCACAAAAGTGACAATGCCGAGATATGATATAAATATATTAAATGACGTATAGGAGTGATTCATTTTGCCTGAAAATAAATTTTTGAACAGATTTCATTCTACGGTTGTATGCGTGGATTCATATACGGATAAAAACCTGTGCGGAAGGCTCTATAACGACATACTTGAAAGCCCGGTGGAATTTAAAAGTACGGCTGAATTTTTGCTTTACATGCTCAGCATACTTAACAAAATGGATTTTCCTAAGCCGTTTTTGGAAATGCGTATGTTCAGTGACAGCTTATATTTTGACATTCCGGTAAAACAGACTGAAAAAACGGCAGCCAACAAAGACATACTTTCGGATATTATAACCGGAAAGATGGCAACGCTTTCATTAAGAGTTATTTTTTGTCAAAACTCAAGCTGGCAGGGGAAAATATCCTGGTTTGATTCCGGAGCCGAGGAAAGCTTCAGAAGTGTGCTTGAACTTATAGTGATACTTGACAACAATCTTTACAAAAAAATAAAATAAACAAATCAAAGCCGTATCGGGAATTGCTTTTTAATAAAAACGATACGGCTTGTTATATTTTTTTTGCATTTATATATGTTTTAGGTTATGATTATAGAATAAAAAATTTCTGAGAGGTACAAAACCTATGTACAGAGCAATACCGGATGAAATACTGCTGGAATGTGAAAAACCGGCAAGATATGTAGGCAACGAAGTAAATATTGTAAAAAAAGATCCGTCAAAGACAGATATACGGTTTGCATTTTGCTTTCCGGACGTGTATGAAGTAGGAATGTCGCATCTTGGGCTTCAGATACTGTATTATTTTTTAAACAGGCGTGACGATACATACTGCGAAAGATGCTTTGCGCCGTGGACGGATATGGAAAACAAAATGCGTGAAAAACATATACCTCTTTTTGCGCTTGAAAGCCAGGAACCGCTGAAAAAATTTGATTTTGTAGGCTTTACTTTGCAATATGAGCTTTGCTACACAAATGTACTGAATATGCTTGACTTGGCCGGCATACCGGTTTACAGAAAAGACAGAACGGAAAAAGACCCTATTATAATCTGCGGCGGTTCATGCGCCTATAATCCGGAACCTCTGGCGGATTTTGTTGATATATTTTATCTCGGCGAGGGCGAAGTGCTCTATGACGAGATACTCGATATCTATAAGTCTTTTAAAAAAGACGGACATACAAAACAGGAATTTCTTGAAAGGCTTTTGGATATAGACGGGCTTTACATGCCGCAATTTTATGATGTAAGATACAAGCAAAACGGCGAGGTTGAGGCAATAACACCAAACAACACAAAAGCTCGCCGTACAATTACAAAAGTAATTGTAAAGGACATGGACAAGGCGTTTTTCCCTGAAAAACAACTGGTGCCTTTTATAGAGGTAGTGCATGACAGAGTTACGCTTGAGTTATTCAGAGGCTGTATAAGAGGCTGCCGTTTTTGTCAGGCCGGTTTTATATACCGTCCCGTACGTGAAAAAAAGGCTGAAACGCTTCTTAAACAGGCCGAAAGTCTTGTAAAATCTTCCGGACACGAGGAAATATCACTTACGTCTCTTGCAACAAGTGACTATACCTGTTTTGAAGCTTTGGCTGACGGGCTTTTGGAAAAATTTAAAGGCAAGGAAATAAATCTTTCTCTTCCGTCATTAAGAGTCGATTCGTTTTCACTTGAACTTATGAAAAGGATACAGGAAGTTCGCAAAAGCTCTCTTACCTTTGCTGCGGAAGCCGGAACTCAAAGGCTTAGAGACGTTATAAACAAAAACATTAGCGAAGATGATATTTTAAACGGATGCGCTCTTGCTTTTGAAGGCGGCTGGCTTAAAGTTAAAATGTATTTTATGCTGGGACTTCCTACCGAAACCGACGAAGACCTTTATGGCATAAGCAGCCTGTGCGACAAAATAGTAGAAAAATTTTTTGAGATACCAAAGGAAAATCGTCCGCGCCCTGTAACGGTAAACGCAAGCGCATCATGTTTTGTGCCAAAGCCTTTCACGCCTTTTCAATGGGATGCGCAGGATACATATGAGGATTTTGGAAGAAAAGGGCAGCTTGTTAAAAATGCAATATCCCGCAAGCAGGTGCGCTTTACATACCACAACACAATGATGAGCTCCCTTGAGGGAGTAATGGCAAGGGGCGACAGGCGTGTCTCGGCGGCTGTTTACAAAGCGTGGCAGCTTGGCTGTCGTTACGACGGCTGGAGCGAGCTTTTCGATTTTGAAAAATGGAAGCAGGCTTTTGAATACTGCGGGCTCGATATGGCTTTTTATGCAAATCGCAAAAGAAGCTTTGACGAGGTGCTTCCGTGGGATCACATATCGGTAGGCGTTTCAAAAAGATTTCTGATTGAGGAACGTGAAAAAGCGTCAAAAGCCGAAACCACTCCGAACTGCCGTCAGATATGCTCTCAGTGCGGCGCAAAGTGCTTTAAAGGAGGGGTGTGCTATGACAAACAATAATTTCCGCTACAGGTTTAAGTTTACCAAAACGGATGAAATGAAGTTTATAGGACATCTTGATTTTATGGTTTCTTTTCAGCGTGCCTGCAAAAGAGCCGATATACCTATAGCTTATTCAAACGGTTTTAACCCGCACCAGCTTTTAAATTTCGCAAGCCCGCTTTCACTTGGCTACACAAGCATAGGTGATTATGGCGAGTTTCAGCTCACAAAGGAAATACCGGCAGAGGAAATAAAAGAACGGCTTAACGCTGCGCTTCCGTTCGGAGTACGGATTCTTGATGCGGCAGAGCTAAAAAAAGAAGCTGAGAAGGTAATGACAAGCCTTTCGGCGGCGGCATACGAAATAGAATTTGAAAAAAGTGTAACACCGGATACGATTTACGAAAAGCTCGGCAGCTTTATTTCACAAAACGAAATAATTGTGCTGAAAAAGACAAAGCATAAAATTGAAGACACGAATATTAAGCCGGATATAATAAATATTACCGATATATCTGACAATACGGCAAAACTAAAGGCCGTTGTATATTCCGGAAGTGTAAGAAACCTTAAACCGGAAAGCATAGCCGAAGCATTTATGATTTATACCGGGCTTGAATTTTTTAAAAACAAGAACCACTATACGCGTCTTGACATGTATATGACTGATGAAAACGGAAAACTTGTGGGCCTTTTGGACGGAGTTGAAAAAATATGAAGCGTCTTTTGATAGACTCGTCTTTTTTTCAGACGAGAATAGTGCTTGCCGAAGGCAGTGAGCCCATTGAGATGTTTTATGAAAGCAAAAAACAGAAAAGCATAGTAGGAAATATTTATGCCGGCCGCGTTACAAGTGTGCTTAAAGGAATGCAGGCATGTTTTGTTGACATAGGAGAAGACAAAAACGCCTATCTTCCGCTTAACGGGAAAAACATCAAATGTGATTCAAGCCTCTGTGTTCAGGTCGAAAAAGACGCATATGGCCAAAAAGGGGCGGTGCTTACTGACAAGCTTTCGCTTACCGGTACTTTTGTTGTGCTTATACCGGACGATGACGGCATAGGAATATCAAAAAAGATTACAGATGCCGATGAGCGTGACAGGATTTTTGCAATTTTGCAGGAAGTACGTCCGTCGGATTTTGGAGTTATAGTGCGAACGGAAGGAATGGGCAAAAGCCGCGATGAATTTAAAAAAGAAATAGACGAGCTTATATTGAGTGCCGAAACAGTAAAAAAGGCACAGTACATAAAAGCCCCAAGCCTTTTAAGAAGCGACGATGACACAGTTATACGTGCTGTGCGCGAACTTTTTACATCAGACGTCGACGAAGTCGTCATTAACGACAAAATGTATTTTGACAAGGTAATGAGTGTTATTAGACATTCTCCTGAAAAAATACGGCTTTACGAACAAAGCGTGCCTCTTATGGAAAACTTTGGCGTTGAAAGCAGGCTCGACAGGCTTTTTCAAAACAAGGTGTGGCTCAAAAGCGGCGGCTTTATAATAATAGAACAAACGGAAGCCTGTGCCGTAATTGACGTAAACACAGGGAAATTCACAGGCAAAAGAGATATTCAGGAAACGTTTTTAAAGACGAATATCGAGGCCGCAGACGCAATAGCCAAAGAAATAAGACTTCGTAATCTTTCAGGAATAATAATAGTTGATTTTATAGATATGAAGCTTGCCCAAAACCGTGAAATTCTCAAAAGCCATCTTGAAGCCGCCGTAAAAAAAGACAGGATAAAAACTACGGTTGTAGGAATGACGGAGCTTGGTCTTATGCAGATAACACGCAAAAAAACAAGCATTCCGCTGCTTTCACAGACAGGTGATACTTGCCTTTGCTGCTCAGGAAAGGGTGTTGTACCTTCAGCGGAATATACGGCCGGAAGGATACTTCGTGAAATAGTAAGCATATTTTCTTCAACGGCATACAGAAATTTAAGAGTATCGTCAAACAAATATGTTATTTCAGCCGTAAGTGCAAAGGAAAAGGTCTATATTACTGAAACAGAGAAACGTTTTAATGCAAAAATAGAGCTTAAAGAAATAGAAACAGCCGCTTTTGACTATTATGAAATTGAAAAAATGGCATACAAAACAGACTAAAAGTATTACGGCTGAAATAATTACCGTTTTCTTTATTGCTTGTTTTCTTGACATTTACCTGTTGCTATGATAAAAATAATATATCAGATAAATAGACATTTTTGTCATTTTTGCGCATATTTTTAAGGAGGAAAATTATGGGTCTTGATTATAAAAATGCCGGTGTAGATGTGGAAGCCGGATACAAAGCCGTTAAGCTTATGAAAAAACATGTACAAAGCACGTTTCGTCCGGAGGTGCTTTCCGACATCGGCGGTTTCGGCGGTCTTTTTTCAATGGCCGGTTTCAAAGGCATGGAAGAACCGGTGCTTATTTCAGGCACAGACGGGGTTGGAACTAAGCTTAAGCTTGCTTTTGTACAGGACAAGCACGACACCGTTGGAATAGACTGTGTGGCGATGTGTGTAAACGACATTATCTGCAACGGAGCTCAGCCGTTGTTCTTCCTTGATTATATTGCCTGCGGAAAAAACATACCTGAAAGAATAGCCGATATAGTAAAAGGCGTTGCAGACGGGTGCCGTCAAAGCGGATGTGCGCTTATAGGCGGAGAAACTGCAGAGATGCCCGGCTTTTATCCTGTAGACGAATATGATATGGCCGGCTTTGCCGTAGGGATAGTTGACAAAAAAGATATGATAAACGGCGAAAAAATAGTTGAAGGCGATCTGCTTATCGGGCTTCCTTCAAGCGGAGTGCATTCAAACGGATATTCCCTTGTACGAAAAATATTTGATCCGATAGAAAAAACAGCTAAGGAATACAACGCCGGCCTTGGAAAAACCATAGGCGAAACACTTCTGACTCCTACAAAAATATATGTTAAAGATATACTTGATCTTATGAAAAAAGCAGAAATCAAGGGAATAAGCAATATTACAGGCGGCGGATTTATTGAAAACACACCGAGATGTCTTCCTAAGGACAAGGGCCTTTGCATATCAATAGAAGAAGGAACATGGCCGGTGCTTCCTATATTCAAGCTTATGGAAGAAAGAGGCGGGATTGACAGAATGCACATGTATAATACCTTTAATATGGGCATTGGAATGGTGCTTGTGGCAGATAAGGAAAACGCAGAGAAAATACTTTCAGCCCTTGAAGAAAAAGGCGAAAAAGGCTACGTAATAGGAAAAATAACCAGGAATCCTGAAAAAGAGGTAGAAATATGCTTAAAATAGGAGTTCTTGTTTCCGGCGGTGGAACAAACCTTCAGGCGATAATAGACAATATAGAAAGCGGATACATTAAAAATGCAGAAATAGAGGTTGTGATAAGCAGCAATCCGACTGCGTTTGCTATCGAAAGAGCTGAAAAACATGGCATACGCGCAGTCTGCATCAGAAAACGCGACTATGACAGCCTTGAAAATTATATGCTTGCAATGGAAAAAGAACTTGATTCATCAGGCGTTGAGCTTATAGTGCTTGCCGGTTTTATGACGGTGCTTACTGAGACTTTTACCGAAAAATACAAAAACAGAATAATAAACATACATCCGGCTCTTATTCCTTCATTTTGCGGCGACGGCTTTTACGGGCTTAAGGTACACGAGGCGGCGCTTGAAAAGGGCGTAAAGGTTACCGGAGCCACGGTGCATTTTGTAAACGGACAGACCGACGGCGGGCCTATTATACTTCAAAGGGCAGTTGAGGTTCAGGACGGCGATACGCCTCAGATACTGCAAAAAAGAGTAATGGAGCAGGCTGAATGGCAGATTATGCCACAGGCAATAAAGCTCATTGCGGAAGGAAAAATTAAAGTAGAGGGAAACCTCGTTAGGAGGCTTTGAAAAATGAAGGTACTGGTCGTAGGCGGTGGCGGCAGAGAACACGCTATAGTGTGGAAGCTTAAGCAAAGTCCGAAAATAGAAAAAATATACTGTGCGCCGGGAAACGCCGGAATAAGCAATGACGCCGAATGTGTGTCGATAGGCGCCATGGAAATAGAAAAGCTTGTGGCTTTTGCCAAAGAAAAAAACATAGACTTTACAATAATCGGTATGGACGATCCTCTTGTTGCCGGTATCGTTGATGCCTTTGAAGCCGAGGGCCTTAAGGTATTCGGCCCAAGAAAAAACGCTGCTATAATTGAAGGCAGCAAAGCATTTTCAAAGGATCTTATGAAAAAGTACGGCATACCAACGGCAAAGTATGAAATCTTTGACGATTACGACAAAGCCAAAGAATACGTTATCAGCCAGCCCGTACCTATAGTGGTTAAGGCAGACGGCCTTGCCTTGGGAAAAGGTGTAATAATTTGCCAAAGCCACGAAGAAGCCGTTGCTGCGCTTGACGAAATAATGGTTGACAAAAAATTCGGAAAATCAGGAAACCGGGTTGTAATTGAAGAATGTATTTCCGGCCCGGAAGTTTCGGTTTTGTCGTTTTGCGACGGAAAAACCGTTGTTCCAATGGTTTCCGCTCAGGATCACAAAAGAGCCTGCGATAATGATGAAGGTCTGAATACCGGCGGAATGGGTACATTTTCACCAAGCCGTATATACACAAAAGAACTCAATGACGAATGTATGGAAAAGATTTTCAAGCCAACCGTAAAAGCCATGCAAAATGAAGGACGCACGTTTGTGGGAGTGCTTTATTTCGGGCTTATGCTTACAAAGGACGGAATGAAGGTAATTGAGTACAATGCCAGATTCGGCGACCCTGAAACGCAGGTTATTCTTCCGCGGCTTAAGACAGATCTTATAGACATAATGGAGCATTGTGTTGAAGGAACGCTTGATAAAATCAATATCGAATGGGATGACAACGCCTGCGTATGCGTTGTGCTTGCAAGCGGAGGTTATCCGGTTGAGTACAAAAAAGGTTATGAGATAACAGGGATTGACGATGCCGAAAAAGATAAAGACATTGTTGTTTTCCATGCGGGAACAACATTCAAAGACTGCAAGCTTGTTACAAACGGCGGACGTGTTCTTGGAGTAACAGCTGTCGGGAAAGACATAGACGAAGCTCGCAAAAAGGCTTATGCCGCAGTAGACAAAATTAATTTTGAGAAAAAACATTTCAGACATGATATCGGCATAAAAAAATACTGATAGCCTTTGCAGGCGGCCTTTTGGCCGCTTGTTTGGTATTTCGGCTCGTTACGGGAGAAAGCAAAGATGAATGACCGTTTCAAAAAACAAATAGCCTTTTTAACAGAAATGGACAAGGAAAAAAATGTTTGGCGTGAAAATTTTCTTGCCGACATGAGCCGTCATGAAAACGACGCCGAGCACAGCTTTCATACCGCCGTTATGGCGATAATCCTTGCGGAATATTTTGATAAAGATACGGATATTTTAAAGGTGCTCAAAATGATGCTTTTTCATGACGCAATAGAAATATATGCCGGTGATACCCCTGCCTATGACAGGGAAAAAATGAAAAGCAAAAAAGAGCGGGAGCTGTCAGCAGCAGAAACTCTTTTTTCACTTTTGCCAAAAGAGCAAGGCGATGAAATAAAAAATTTATGGCTTGAGTTTGAGAAATGCGAAAGCAAAGAAGCTGTATTTTGCAATATAATGGATCGTATGCAGCCTACAATGCTTATAGACGCAAAAAACGGAATTTCATGGAAAAATCGCGCAATAAAGAAGGAACAGGTGTTAAAAAGGAATGGCTTAACATTGACAGGGCCGGAAGAAATCAGGGAATATATGCAAGACGTAATAGAGCGTGCCGTAAAAAACGGATGCCTTATTGATAATAAAGGGAGAGAAAATATATGAAGGATATACAGGTCTGCATTGGCAGCGTATGCCATCTTAAAGATTCATACGATATTATAAACAGACTTAACGAGCTGGTATGCTCAAACGGATATGACGGCAGCCTGAAGGTAAAAGCCGCTTTTTGTCTTGGAAACTGTGAAGGCGCAGTATGTGTGAAATTTGACGACACGATTTACACGGTGCTTCCGGAAACGACAGATGAGTTTTTTGAAACTACCGTAAAAAGCAAGGTGGAATGATGAGGCTTTTTAATTTTTCTGTTTCAAACTGCAGCAACTGCAATAAGTGCGTGCGCGAGTGTCCGGTAAAAGCCATAAGGTTTGTAAATAATGAAGCGCAGATAGACGAGGAAAAATGTATTGCCTGCGGCTACTGCTTCAAAGCATGTCCGCGAAACGCAAGGAACATGGCAAATGACGTTGACACAGTAGGCAAAATGATTGAAAACGGCAAAAAAACCGTAGCATGCCTTGATTCTGCATATCTTGGGATATTTAAGGAGCCGGGGAAATTTATTACCGGCCTGCGTAAGCTTGGCTTTGACTCGATAGAGGAAATAGCTGTGGCTTCCGAAAGGGTTGAGGAGCTTTATATAAAATACATAAACGAAAACGCCGGAAGACAGAAGTATTTTATAACAAGCACATGTCCGGCAATATATATTTTTATCAAGAAATATCATCCTACACTTGCAAAATATCTTATACCCGTGGCTCCGCCTATGATACTTCTCGGACGTGCCATAAAGGCGGAAGAAAAGGATTGCCATACCGTATACATCGGGCCGTGTCTTAGTAAAAAATACGAAACGTTTCCTAAAAATGATTCTACTGTTATGAATTCGCATATAACTCTTGTGGAGATAATGCGCATAATGCGTACAGCCGGAATAGACATAAACAGTCTTGAGCCTACGTATCCCGACAGAGCTGCCGGAAAATCAGGTGAAAACTATTCAATTGCCGGAGATATATGGCAGGTAATCCGGGCAGCCGTATGTGCAAACGGGTATGACTATGCAAGAGTACAGGGGCTTGGAAACGTAAAGCAGCTTTTTGAAAGCATGGAAAACAACACACTTGAAAAATGTTTTGTCGGCATTTCGGCTTGTGTTGAAAGCTGCATAAACGGCCCTTTTATTCCGCGTGACACGAACGGATTATACTGCCGAAGGCAAAAAATAAAAGCCTTTGCCGAGCACGGCTGGGGAACAAGAGGAAAGCCAATCGACTGGAACAGCATTGATTCTTCGTTTAAGTTTGAAGCAAAAAAGGTAAAACCAAATCAGGCAACGGAAGAAGAACTTACTGAAATACTGCATAAAATGGGTAAAAAGTCAAAAGCGGACGAGTTCAACTGCGGCGGCTGCGGATATGATACCTGCCGCAAAAAGGCACAGGCAGTATATGAAGGAATGGACACCTACGAAACCTGCTGGCAGTATATGAGGCAAAAAGCAAGAATACAAAGCGATGTTATTTTCCTTAATTCCGTTGATATTCTTTTTTTGCTCGACAAGAACCTGAACATATTGAAGCTTAACCCGTCGGGTCTTCGCAAGCTGGATCTTACAAGCGAACAAATAGTCGGACACTACATTACGGAGCTTGGAATAGACGATAAGCTGTGCAAAGAGGCTATGGAGATTAAGCGGGATTATATAAATGTAAAACTGCGGCTTGAAAAACCAAATCTTACAGTGCTCGCCAATTTTGTATACATCGACGGCGGAGAATTATTTGTTACAATGCGTGACATAACCGACGAAGAAAAACGCAAGGAAGAGCTTTCAAAGCTCAGAATACACACTGTTTACGCGGCGCAAAATGTAATAGAAAAGCAAATGCGCGTAGCGCAGGAAATAGCAAGCCTTCTTGGAGAAACAACAGCTGAAACGAAAGTAGTATTGAACAGGCTTAAAGAAATTGTTGTAAGAGAAGAGGATGAATAGTTTGTATTTTATAGATGCTGCCATAAGAAGCATGAACAAATACGGCGAGGAACTCTGCGGCGACCACGTTGAATATATAAATCTTGTAAACAGCAAGATAATCGTTCTTTCCGACGGCCTTGGAAGCGGTGTAAAAGCAAATATACTGGCTACTCTTACGTCAAAAATAGCAGCCACTATGCTTAAAGAAGGCGCTACTCTTGAGGAAACGGTTGACACGATCGTTCATACGCTGCCGGTTTGCAGCGAGCGGCATCTTGCTTATTCAACCTTTACTATAATTCGTGTGTTTAACGATGGAAAGGCGTATGTTGCCGAGTTTGATTCGCCATCGGTTTTTCTTATAAAAGACGGTGAAAGCACAGAGCTTGAAAAAATAGAAAAGTATATCAACGGCAAAAAAATATTTGAATCAAGCTTCACTCTTGATAAAGACAGCACTCTTGTTGCCGTAAGCGACGGGGTAATACATGCGGGAGTTGGAAAAAGCCTTGATCTTGGCTGGCAATGGAAAAACGTATGCGAATTTCTGAAAACATATGACAAAAACGCAGAAGCCGCACAAACAGCTGAAGCTGTGCTTGAAAAGTGCCGCGGATACTACGAAAATGAGGCTGGCGACGATACAACCGTTATTGCAGTTAAGCTTAGGAAGCAGGAAACAATTAATCTCTTTACAGGCCCGCCTAAGGATCCGGACAAGGATTACGAAATAATAAAAAAAATTTTGCAGGCTGAGGGAAAGGTTGTTGTATGCGGAGGCACCACATCGTCTATAGTTGCACGAACGCTAAATGTGGAAATGGAAGCCGATCTTTCAACAATGACCGTCGATATTCCGCCGGTAGGAATAATAAAGGGAATAGAGCTTGTAACTGAGGGCGTTATAACAATAGGCAAGGCGCTTGAAATAATGAAAAGCTTTATGAGCCAGTCTATGAGGGAAAAAGCCGAAAAGGAAATGCAGGAAAAAAACGCGGCCGCAATGCTTGCGACTTTACTTATAGAACGCTGTGCGACGCTGAATTTATGGATCGGGCAGGCGGTAAATCCGGCGCATCAGGGCGGAAACTATCCCATGGATTTTCAGTTTAAGATGAACCAGCTGAAGGAACTTGCGGCGGTTGTGGAAAATATGGGCAAAAGAGTAAATATTATTTATATCTGAATCAATAAAGGATGGTAAACGGTATGGGAATGTATTCGAAAAGCAAGTTTGAAAGCAATGTTCAATATACAAAGTATCAGGTAAACAAAGAAGTTGCAAGACGTTTTATTGCCGGGGAAAACGTTGAGGAGCATCTTGATGAAATAGAAAAAACAATAATACCGGGCCCTAAGCCTATAACGCGCTGCTGCATTTATAAAGAACGGCATATAATAGGCGAAAGAGCAAAGGTGCTTATGGAACCGCTTGAAAACAACAATGTAATAAAAATTTTGAGGACAGCCTGCGACGAATGCCCCGTAGACAGATTCGTTGTAACAGAAGCCTGCCGCGGATGCCTTGCTCACAAGTGCCAGGAGGTATGCCCGAAAAACGCCATAACCGTAGTCGGCCAGAGGGCGTATATTAATCAGGAAATATGTATAGAATGCGGTAAGTGCCACGATGCTTGTCCGTTTAATGCCATAAGCGACGTACAAAGACCGTGTCTGCGCTCATGCAATGCAAAGGCGATTTACATCGGTGAAGAAAAAAAGGCCTTTATCGACTATGAAAAATGCGTTTCCTGCGGCGCATGTGTTTACCAATGCCCGTTTGGAGCAATAGTGGATAAGTCATACATAATTGACATACTTAAGCTTATTAAGGAATCTGAAAACAATACAAAATATAAGGTTTATGCAATAGTGGCTCCGGCAATTTCAAGCCAGTTTACAGAAGCAAAAATCGAACAGGTAATAACCGGAATCAGAAAGATAGGTTTTGCCGAATGTCTTGAAGTTGCCCTGGGAGCGGATATCGTTTCCTGCCATGAGGCAAAGGAATTTGTTGAAACGATAGATGAACGCAAATGGATGACAACTTCCTGCTGTCCTGCGTTTGTAAAATATATTGAGAAAAACTATCCGTCTCTTATGAGCCATGTTTCTCGCACCGTATCGCCTATGATTGCCATTGCAAGAACAATAAGGCAGATGGACAGCAATGCGAAAATTGTGTTTATCGGGCCGTGTACTGCAAAAAAAATGGAGATATACGAAGACGATCTTAAAGGCGATGTTGACTATGTAATGACATTTGAGGAGCTGCGGTCGATACTTGACGCGATGGAAATAGATTTGACCACATGCGAGGAAAGCGCCCTTGATAACGCTTCGTATTTCGGCAGAATATTTGCAAGAAGCGGAGGAGTTGCAGCTGCCGTTATGCAGGCGAATAAGGATCTTGGTATAAATGCGGATATACAGCCGGTAAAATGCGACGGTCTTTCTGAAATTGTCAAAACAATGAAAATAGCTTCCTTTGGCAAACTTCAGGCAAACCTTATAGAAGGCATGGCATGTAAGTGCGGCTGCATAGGCGGCGCGGCGTCGCTTTCTCACGGGCCTAAGGATGTTACGGAGGTAGATAAATACGGAAAGCTTTCAAAAGAAGAAACAAGTGTTAAGGCCGTCAGAGTATTCGACCTTGATAATGTGGATCTTGAAAGAAAATATAAATAAATGTTTTGTTAAAAACCGGAAATCGGCTATTAAGCCTGTTTCCGGTTTTTTATATGTCTTTGTATCAAAATACGGCAAAATGGAGATACTTTTTTTAATAAAATGTTTTTAGGAGGACATATGCAGGCTACCAAAAAAGAACAGGAACAATATTTGAAAAAAGTTGATAAACTTACCCCAAACAGTCCGTTGGCCAAAAACTGTGTGTGGGCATTTGTTTCCGGCGGAATAATATGCACAATAGGCGAAGCGCTGTTTAAGCTTTTTTCAGCCATGGGATTTTCTCAGGATAATCAAGCGCTTCTTGTAAATCTTATTCTCATAGGTTCATCAGCGCTCCTTACAGGACTCGGACTTTACAGCAGTCTTGGCAAAAGGTGCGGCGCAGGCACAATAGTGCCAATAACCGGTTTTGCAAACTCAATGGTATCACCGTCCATAGAGTTTAAAAAAGAGGGTTTTGTGCTTGGCCTTGGCGCAAAAATGTTTTCAGTTGCGGGGCCGGTAATAGTATACGGGCTTTTGACATCGATAATAGTTGGTACGATACATTATTTCTTTATGTAAATGAGGCGAGCAAAATGCTAAAAAAAGAAGGACGTTCGACAGCTGTTTTTGAAAATGTTGAGGTATTGTCTGCTTCTGCGTTTGGAGGGAAAAAAGAAGGTGACGGCCCATTGGGGAAGTACATGGATTTTATTGCCGAAGACGCTATGTTTGGGGAAAAAAGCTGGGAAAAAGCCGAAACACATTTTTTTACAAAGGCAAGCCGCCTTGCCATTGAAAAAGCTGGGCTTAAAGCAGATGATATTGACTATGTTTTCGGCGGCGATCTTCTTAATCAGTGCGGTGCGTCGGCCTATGGCATGAGAGAGATAGACGTACCGTTTTTTGGCGTCTACGGAGCCTGTTCAACATTCGGTGAAGCGGTTTCTCTTGCGGCAATGACTATTGAAGGCGGCTTTGCTAAAAACACGCTTTGCACGGCAAGCAGTCATTTTTGCGCGGCCGAAAAGCAGTTCAGGTTTCCTCTTGAACTTGGAACCCAAAGACCGCCTTCCTCAACATGGACTGTAACCGGAGCCGGTTCATGTGTGCTCGCAAACGGAAACGGAAAACCAAAAATACGACGCATCACAACAGGAAGAGTTGTTGACATGGGAGTTAAGGACGCCGCAAACATGGGTGCAGCTATGGCTCCAGCGGCAGCGCAAGCCATATACTCGCATTTTTCCGACACAGGGCTTGACACCGATTACTACGATATAATTGCCACAGGTGATTTGGGAGAGGTTGGCCGTGAGTTATTAAGGCGGCTTTTGTTTGAAAAAGGGATAAAGATTGATTCATCCCTTACGGACTGCGGCATAGAGATGTTTGACAAAAGCTCGCAGGATACTCACAGCGGCGGAAGCGGCTGCGCATGTTCGGCAGTTGCGTTTTGCGCATATTTTTATAAACTTTTATGCGATAAAAGTATCAAACGAATGCTGCTTGTGCCTACTGGTGCGCTTATGAATACCACAGCTTCACAGCAGGGCGAAAGTATTCCGTCGGTAGCGCACGCGGTGGCCTTTGAAGCGAGGTGAAATGAGCATTGGATTTTTTAAAAGCATTTATAACCGGCGGAATTATCTGTGCAATAGGCCAGGTACTGATAGACAAAACAAAACTTACCTCAGCAAGGATACTCGTGCTTTTTGTGGTTTCGGGCTGCATACTTGGCGCATTGGGAATATACGGCAAAATTTATGACTTTGGAGGCGCAGGTGCGTCAGTACCGCTTTCAGGTTTCGGATATCTGCTTTCAAAGGGGGTATTTACCGAAACGGAACAAAACGGCATTTTAGGTATATTTACCGGCGGGCTTAAGGCTTGCGCCGGAGGAGTTACGCAAGCCATACTTTTTTCGCTTATTGCCGGAATTATATTTGAACCGAAAATAAAAAAATAAAAAATGTCCCAAAGGCGTGTGCTTTTGGGGCATTTATTTTAAGCAGCTATTGATTCAATCAAAAATTTATAGTAACATATTAAAAGTGTAAAATAGTTTTGGAAGGTGTTAATTTGGATATATATGATGGCTTTGCGTCGGTATACGATCTCTTTATGGGAGATGTGGATTACGACGGCTGGTGTGGGTACATTATAAAGCTAATAAAAAAGCATTATGAAAAAAAGCCTGAGCTTTTAGCGGAGCTTGGCTGTGGCACGGGAAACATTACCGAAAGGCTTGCCGAAAAGGGATTTGACATGATCGGTATTGATATTTCTGAGCGTATGCTGTCTGTTGCAAAGGAAAAAGCCGACGCAGCCGGAAAAAGCATACTGTACCTTTGCCAGGATATGACTGAATTTGAACTTTACGGCACTGTTGACATAATACTATGTCTTTGCGACAGCTTGAACTATATAACTGAATACGACGATATCATAAAGGTTTTCAAGCTTGTAAACAATTACCTTGAGCCTGGCGGAATATTTATTTTTGATTTGAATACCGAATATAAATTTAAAGAAGTATACGGCTGCTCAAGCTATGGCTCGGCCGAGGACAACGCCGCTTACGTATGGCAGAATTTTTATGACGAGGATGAAAAAATAAACGAATATTATGTCGATATTTTCACAAAGGATAAAAACTCCGATAAATACAGCCGCAGCAGTGAATGCCACTACGAAAGAGCCTATTCGATTGATGAAATAAAAGCCGCTCTTTCAGAAAGCGGGCTGACATTTGAAAAAGCCTACGACGCTTTTACTTTTGACAGTCCCAAGCCTGAAAGCGAAAGGATATGCATCGTAGCAAGAGAACACGGAAAATCAGTTTTGGAGGAACAAAAATGAATGATTATATAATACGCGCTTCCGCCGCTGACGGAAACGTGCGGGCATTTGCTGCCTACAGTAAAAACACAGTTGAAAAAGCACGTTCTATTCATCAGACTTCTCCTACAGCCACGGCGGCTCTCGGCCGTCTTTTAACTGCCGGCGCTATAATGG
>Ga0183095_11335_pt1 | contig 21086 bp, 18 predicted proteins | sample BioMet4_FD_130346 | JGI IMG/M metagenome (GOLD analysis project Ga0183095, IMG submission 130346) | Microbial communities from bioreactor (seeded with sewage sludge) at LBNL, California, USA - Biofuel metagenome 4 (v2) (version 3) | ecosystem: Engineered > Bioreactor > Anaerobic > Unclassified ...
AATAACTTATCTATAAGAAAAGGTCTTACCGATTTTTGCAAGTCGGTAAGACCTTTTTTCATTTGTCTTTTTTTAGCTCATCCACCAGCCAGTCGCTGAGCTGCTGTGGCGGCACCTTCGCCCAAATGCGGGTGGTATCGTACTCCGGGTAGCGGTAGCGCCAGCGATCATATTCCTCTTGGGTGATCTCCCCGGCTTCCAGCTTTGCAGCCTGTTCTCTCCACGCAATCAAAGAACGGCTCAGCTCAGCGGCATCCTTACCTTTGGAAACATCCACTCGGAGGTGGACTTCTCCATCACATTCAACGACCTTCAAGCCGTATCTGTCCTCCAAGGTAAAGAGCGTGTGCATTAGTCCGATATAGGAGTCTATATCCGGTACAGACAGAGCCGAAGGAGACACGTCAAGCATATTGGCCAAAGCGGCGGTCATATCAGCCTTGGGAGTTCTTGTCCCGGTTTCATATTGTGCCAGACGCACATCGGCAGACTTTTCAGGAAAGCCCACCTGCATACCAAGATATTTCTGTGTCATACCCCGCAAGTTGCGGAAAAAGCTGATTCTCTCGCCAATCGCCATTATAGCCAACTCCTATCATGTGTATTGATTATTCATAGCATAGCAGATTTGTTTAATGCAGTCAAGCGAAATTAAATAAATTTGTTTAATATTTTCTTGCAAGCCGCTTGACACAAACAAATAAGTTTAGTATAATGAGATAAATTAAGCAAAAATGCTTAGAGAAAATAATAATAGCGAAAGCGGAAAGGACGGTATTTACCTATGGCAGGACCAATTTTTATGCGCGTGGATGAGGTTGCCACAGAGCTGGGTGTTTCCAAGCCCTATGCCTACAAGCTCATCAAAAAGATGAATGAGGAGTTGAAGCAGACCGGATGCATCACAATTTCCGGCAGGATTGATCGCAAATTTTTCTACGAAAAGTTCTATGGAACAAGAAATAACTCTGAAAGGAAGGGAATCCAAGATGGCAGCATTTAAGAACAAGGACAACGGTACTTGGTATGTGCAGTTCCGCTATACCGACTGGCGGGGCGAGCGTCAGCAGAAGCTCAAGCGAGGTTTCGCTACTAAGAAGGAAGCGCAGGCCTGGGAGCGGGAATTTCTGATGGAGAAACAGGCTGATGTGAACATGACCTTTGAGAGCTTTGTGGCACTGTATGAAAAAGACATCAAGCCTAAGCTCAAGCTCAACACATGGCTGACAAAGGACAGTATTATCCAGAAGAAAATCCTACCGTATTTCAAAAAAAGAAAGCTCTCGGAAATCAGCGCCAAGGATATTATCGACTGGCAGAACGAAATTCGGGGATTGACGGACTGCCACGGAAAGCCCCTGTCCACTACCTATCTAAAAACCGTCCACAATCAGCTCAGTGCTATTTTTAACCACGCTATCCGCTATTATGGCCTGCAAGTTAACCCGGCACAGCGGGCAGGAAATATGGGGACAGAGGAACGGCGAGAAATGCTGTTCTGGACACGGGAAGAATACACGAAATTCTCCGAAGCGATGATGGACAAACCAATTTCCTTCTACGCCTTTGAAGTGCTCTACTGGTGCGGCATCCGTGAGGGTGAACTGCTGGCTCTTACCCCGGCAGATTTTGACTTACAGAAGCAGACACTGCGTATCAATAAATCTTATCAGAGACTGAATAAGCAAGATGTCATCACCACGCCTAAGACACCAAAGAGTATTCGCACAATTCAGATGCCAGAGTTCCTATGTGCAGAAATACAGGATTATTTGAAGCAGCTCTATGGAGCGGAAAATGACAGCCGCATATTCCCAATTACCAAAAGCTATCTTCATCGAGAAATGGACAGAGGATGCAAGGAAACTGGAGTAAAGCGCATTAGAATACACGATTTGAGACATTAGCAACGCACAGCGCCATAATGAGCGCGAAAAGGAATCCTACACGAATCAAGATATTGTACCTGACCGCACCAGCATGAACGTCCACTTCAAGACGCCGACCGGCAGCTATGCGGAAATGTTTGAACAGATGGCGGCTGACGGCGTGATCTCCACCCGTGGATTGAAGGCAGATGCCAATCTTTACGGAGAACTAATTTTTGATGTAAACTCAGCCTACTTCCACAACCACGGCGGCTATGAGTTTGCAAAACAATTTTACACGGATGCCTACAAAGCTGCAATCGAAATTGTAGGTGGGGAGCAATATATTTTGTCGGCGGTCATGCATGCCGATGAACGTAACCGGGCTATGTCGGAGGCACTGGGTCGGGATGTATATCACTATCATCTGCATGTTGTATATGTTCCTGTCGTGGAAAAACAGATCAAATGGTCAACGCGGTGTAAGGATAAATCACTGGTCGGGACAGTCAAGGAAACCATTATGCAGATTAGCTCCAGCAAAAAGTGGTTATCCAAACCGGCGGTCGATGAGGCCGGGGCAACACTACTTACGAAAAACGGTAAGCCGGTTTTGAGAAAATCCTACTCTGTCCTGCAAGATGATTTTTTTAACGCCATGCGTGATGCCGGATATGACGATGTGGAGCGAGGTGAGCGCGGCAGCTCAGAGGAGCATTTGACCGTGACACAGTTCAAGGTTGAGCAGGAACAGGCACGGCTTGCCGAGTTGGCGGAACTCTCCGATCAGAAGGAGCAACAGGCAGCAGCCTTGGATAAAAAGATTGCAAAAATCCAGAAGCAGCAGGTTTCGGTGAGAGCTGTCGATCAGATTGAAGCAAAGCCTGTGCCGCTGTCCTCAAAGGTTATACTGGAACGATCAGAATATGAAAGCCTTGCGGTGGCAGCCAAAAAATATGTTGCTCAGGAAAAGAAAGAATCAATATTGCAAAAGGCACTGGACGCAGCCCACAAGATGATCGCAGGACTCGAAGCAAAGATTGCTGCGCTGACTAGAGAACTGTCCGAATATAAGTCCGTCCGAAATAAGCTCAATACAGCAGGACTGGAACAGGAAAATGAAGCTCTCCGTGGCAAACTACGCGCCTATGAATCGGTCATTGAACGAAATAGCCTTTGGCATATATTTAGCAGTAATAGGACCAAAACGCGCACAAGAGACGATGTCCGGTAATTCCCGTATAGAGCCAAGAAAAACGACTTTTATCCGTTGGGGGTGGTCCAAATGAACACCGCATCGTTTGGACCCTCTCCGATGGAAAATCTGTCAAGTTTTACGGCTGTTAAGCCGACAAAAAATCATCAAAAATGGAGGTATTTATGAAAACAGGTCTTTCCAAGAAACAAAAGGCAACAAACATCTATTTTAATGAGGACAGCCCTATCATTGAGGTCTGCACATACAACACCGATCTCAAAAACAGGCTGACCAAATATTCAGCACAGTACCCCCGTGAGTGTATGTTGATTGATGATGACGAGTTGGGTTGCCTGACTTTTGAGATCAAAAAAGGACGATTTGGCTTCAAACTGACAGCACCATACAGCGATGAACGCCGTAAGACTGCTGGTCAGCTGGCAAAGATAGAGAATCTAAGGAGTCATGGGAAATGAAAATGATATCATGCGAGTTTAATATGGATACTGCTTGCGTGGAACTTCGGTTGGACGGTGGCACGTTGCTCTCCATCGATACCGTCGCTGTAGGAAACGAAGTTGCGGAGAATATGTACCAGTGTTCAGAACTGGATTGGCTAATATATAATGCTCCAGCTGAGTATACAGATTTAATACTGAGCGGCGATCCTGCCAAGTATTTGAAAACCGTAACCGTTTATAGGCTTTTTAAGAATTGATCGTATCGTCGCCTTGGGAGATATCCTGTGGGCGGCGAATTTTGTGGGAATATAAATAATTTAATGCAAAATGCCAAGAACTTGCGATTATCTGCTTTTATCTTAATAAACGCCATTGACAGGATGGCACTTTATGAATATGATAAGAACAAGCAAAGTTCTTGCGCGGGAGGTGTCATGCTTGAAGGTAAGCTATAAAAGATTATGGATCATGCTTATTGAAAAAGACATTTCTCCCGCAATGCTCAGAAAGGATTTGAGCATTGCTCCCGGAACGATGACAAAACTGCGTCGGAATGAGGAGGTAGCCCTCTCTGTCCTTTTGAGAATATGCGAGTATTTGGATTGTAATATCGGAGATATTTGCGATGCTGTGCGGGTTGATAATGAATAGAACTTAGTGCAGCGCTTTTGAAATTGTAAATGGGGGAATGAGAAGATGGCAGCCGGTCAATCCATGAAAGACACAGCAATACCCAAAACCAGAAATCAAACAGTTCAATTCTGCCCCTATTGTGGAACCAAATTGGATGAAGGCGCAAGATTTTGTAAAAGCTGTGGTAGAAGTATGGGACAAAATCAACCTATATCGTCACAACAATATCAAAGAGAAACAATGGATGAGCCAATCAGTGAACGACGGACAGTATATGAAGGGGTAATACATAAATGCCCAAACTGTGGTGAAGTGCTGAAGTCATTCGAGAGCTGTTGCCCTGCTTGCGGTTATGAATTGAGAAATATTGAGGTTTCAAAAACGATAAGTGACTTTGCTAAACAATTAAAGCAAATTGAAGCTCAAAGAACTGACCGTAAGAATAATTATATTAGCAGATCGGATGAACAAGTAATTAGATTAATTACAAGCTTTCCTGTACCTAATACAAAAGAAGACTTGTTCGAATTTGTAATACTTGCTTCGTCGAATATAGATGTGAGTGTTCTTAGCGGCGAAATATCCAATATAAATCCGCAAAAAGCAATTTGTAAGGCTTGGAAAAATAAACTGGATCAGGTGTATAATAAATCAATTTTGGTGTTTGATGGTAACGATGCAAAGTTTCTAAAAATCAAAAATCTTTATGACCAAATTCAAATGCAACTTCTGGAACAAAATAAAAACGAAAAAAAGAGATATAAAATTGAATTAGTTTTAAGCATGTCTGGCTCAATAATTTCTTCTTTGCTATTGGTTGTCGCTATAATAATCGGTTTAATAGGTAACCACGGCATGGACAGTTCTCGCGCAAATTTTGTTTTAATTATTGCTTGTGTCCTTTTGGTAATTAGCTCAGTTCTTGCAGGGAAAAAAGGTTCTGGAATTATTTCTCTTTTATCAACATTAGCAGCAAGTGCTGTCTTTTTGATTATTGGTATTTTACTTCCGGTTGTATCAGAAAATTCTATGGACAGTTCAAGAAGTGTAGCAACTATCATGTTTGGCTCTGCGGCATTGATTATTTCTATTGTTGGCATGTTAAAAATGTTGAAGACAACCAAGCACAAATAATTATGTTGGAGAGGAATTATTATGCCAATATTCAAAAAAACTGCATCCAGCGGTTTCATGGACGAAATTCGCTGTGATGAACCATCATATTTAATTTGGAAGTGGCACCCTACGGGCTCGCAGCAGGGCGATAACAACAGGGAAAATGCTGTTCGCTGGGGATCTGCTCTCCGTGTGAAAGACGGAGAGGTTGCGGTATTCGTTTACAATCAGCCGGATGGAACACAGCAGGATTTTATAGAAGGTCCTTACGATGGTATTATCAAAACAGATAACTTCCCAGTCATTGCAAGTATTATTGGACTCGCCTATAACGGTGGTACGCCGTTTCAAGCTGAGGTCTATTTTATCAACCTTGCTCGCATCATTCAGGTCAAATTTGGTGTGCCTTTCTTCGACGTGTATGACCCGAGGTTTACCGACTTTGGCGTTCCGGTAGCCGTCAGAGGTACAATTAGCTTCCGGATTGAAGATTATCGGGAGTTCATCAAGCTACATAGGCTGAACAGATTTAATCTTGAAGATTTTCAGAAGCAAATCCGCGATGCCGTGACCCGCTATGTGAAGGACACTGTTGCCAATGCTCCGTCGGCGAACAATATTCCGTTGGTTCAGATCGAGAGCAAGACTGCACTGATTAATGATGCTATTGAATATGACATCGGCGAACAGCTGAAAGAAAGCTTCGGAGCTGCTGTTTCCGGGGTCGATATAGGGGCAATCGAGCTGGACAAGGCAAGCGATGGCTATGCGCAGCTGATGGCTGTCACTAAGGATGTTGCAACAACGAGAGTTCAGGCAGAAACAACAGATTATGTTGAAAAAATGAGAATCCAGCGTGAAGAAGGCCAGTATGCCCAGCACAAGCAAACACAGACTTCTCATTTTGCTGCGTATCAGACGGAGGCGCAAACACAGGTTGGCGTTGCCGGCGCTGAGGCATTGGGCAAAATGGGTGCAAATGGAGCCGGTGGGGTCGATCTCGGTGACGGTGGAGCAGGATTTAGGGCAACGCCGCATAATGGTAAAAAAATCCACGCTATCTGCCCATATAGGCAAGCAGCGTGGAAAATCCCTGTTATTTCTTTGCGAGGGCAACCTAAATCAGACTGCCAGACTCGGTCTGTCAGCCAGAATCAGATTTGCCAGCGCAAACATCATATTCAGTTTGGCGGTCTGTTTTTTCAGTCCTCGGTATCGTGTTTTTCGGTATCGCAGCAGACCCTTCACAACGGCAAAAACGTGTTCTACTTTTGCCCGGACGGACGATTTTTCATGTTCTCTGCGTTTGAGCTGGGCTTTCGATCTGGTGGAATTCTTTTTAATCTGTGATGGGCGTCGATTGAGCTTGTAGCGAATGCGCTTGCCGGAGCTGTTCTTTGTGACGGCGTCCTCTCGTTTGGCGGCTCCCAGATAGCCGCTGTCCCCGTATACCACGGTTTCTTCCCCGGCCAGCAGCTTTGGCGTCATGGTGACGTCATGGACATTGGCGGCTGTCACTTCAACTGTGTGGACAAGCCCACTGTCCTTATCCACTCCAACATGGGCTTTGTAGCCAAAATGCCACGCATTGCCCTTCTTTACCTGATGGGCCTCCGGGTCACGCTGCTTTTCCTGATTCTTTGTGGAGGACGGGGAGGCGATGATAGTGGAGTCCACAATAGTCCCCTTTTTCAGCAGCAGCCCCTTTTGCTGCAGCAGAGTGACTACCTGCGCAAACAACTGCTCCTGCAAGCCATTGTGCACGAGAATATTACGAAAGCGGCCCAGCGTATCGCCGTCCGGCACCTGGTTGCTGGAATCCACACCGCAGAAGTCCGAAAAAGCACGGCTGTCGATTGCCTCGGCAACCGTCGCTTCGTCGGACAGGTTATAAAGGTTTTGCAGCAGATACAGCCGCAGCATCAGTTCCAAGTCGTAGGGCTTATTTCCGCGCTCTCCTTTATAATAGCACGGCTTGATCATGGATACCCATTTGCCCAACGGAACAATGCGCTCGATCTGCTCGAGAAATTCTTTTTTCTTTGTCCGCACCTGCGCCAATTCGTCATTCAGAGCGGACAGACTCATCTGTTTATCCATATCTATATTTTACCACTTGGCGCCACTTTTTGCACTCGTTTTTCTGTGCGGTGTTGCCTTAAATTAACGTGAAAAAAGACGATGACGGAAATTTGCCCCTGCAAAGCGTTTCAGAGAGCCGGCGGATGGTGCGAGCCGGTACCGGAGCAGGCCGCATTCTGATTCCCGAGTCGGTTTTGTGAAAGCGCGAGCGAGTAAGAAAACCCGGACGCCCCGTTACAGGCTTTGGACTTACTGGAGTCCGAGAGTGTTTTCCGCCTTTTCAGGGCGGGATTCATCAGGGTGGTACCGCGAATCGTCGATTCGTCCCTGAGACCTTTTGCAAGGTCTCGGGGATTTTTTATTTTATCATAAGGAGATACGGCTATGAGAACCATTGCGATCAGCGACAGGACCATCAAGCTCTCGGGGGGCGAGCTCGCGCTCAGCTTCCGCGAGAAGATCGAGCTGGCAAAGCTGCTGGACAAGCTCGAGGTGCCCGTCATCGAGCTGCACCCCATCCGCAGCCGCAAGACCGACAGCCTGCTCGTCAAGTCCGTCGCGGCGGCCGTCAAAACGAGCGTCGTGGCGGTGCCGGTCGAGCTGACGCCGGACGGCGTCGCGCTCGTCTGGAACGCGCTGCGCGAGGCCAAAAATCCCCGCCTGCAGGTTGAGGCCCCCGTGAGCCCCGTGCAGATGGAGTATCTGAGCCATAAAAAGCCCGAGGCGATGCTGGCGGCCATCCGCGAGACCGCGGCCGCCTGCCGCGGCCTGACCGCCGACGTCGAGTTCGTCGCCGACGACGCCACCCGCAGCGACCCCGCGTTTCTCGACGAGGCTGTGCGCGCGGCCGTGGCCGCGGGCGTCTCGACCGTCACGCTCTGCGACACCGCCGGGGCCATGCTCCCGGACGAGTTCGCGGCGTTCCTGACGGACATCCTGGCCCGCGTGCCGGAGCTCGCCTCCGTGCGCCTGGGCGTCGGCTGCTCGGACGAGCTGTCCATGGCCGACTCCTGCGCCGTCGCGGCCGTGCGCGCCGGGGCCTCGGAGATCAAGGCCGCGGCCTACCCCTGCGGCGTCGTGTCCCTGCAGAACGCCGCCCGCATTCTGGACGCCAAGGGCAGCTCCTTCGACGCCCGCTGCAGCGTGCGCATGGTGCAGCTGGGCCGCGTCACGGGCCAGATCGCCCGCCTCTGCCAGAGCGGGCGCAGCAAGACCTCGGCCCTGGAGGGCGGCATCCAGGAGGCGGACAACGCCTTCTCCCTCACGGCGCGCGACTCGATGGCGGACGTCGTGAAGGCCGCCGAGCGCCTGGGCTACGATCTGTCCGAGGAGGACGCGCTCAAGGTCTACGAGGCGTTCTCGCGCATCGCGGCGAAAAAGGACTCGGTCGGCTCGAGAGAGCTCGACGCCATCGTCGCGGCCGCCGCCATGCAGGTGCCGCCCGCCTACCAGGTGCAGAGCTACGTCATCAATTCGGGCAACGTCATGAGCGCCACGGCGCATCTCAAGATCACGCGCCAGGGCGAGACGCTCGAGGGCGTCTCGGTCGGCGACGGGCCCATCGACGCGGCCTTCCTCGCCATCGAGAGCATCCTCGGCCGCCGCTGCGAGCTGGACGACTTCCAGATCCAGGCCGTCACCGAGGGCCACCAGGCCATGGGCCAGACGGTCGTGAAGCTCCGCTCGGGCGGCAAGCTCTACTCGGGCCGCGGCATCTCGACCGACATCATCGGCGCGAGCATCCTCGCCTATGTGAACGCGCTCAACAAGATCGTCTATGAGGAGGAAAGCGTATGAATCTCAGCTTTTCGACCCGCGGCTGGGAATGGCTCCGCTGGGAGGATTACCTGGCCGACGCGGAGGAGATGCGCTTCGGCGGCATCGAGCTCTACAACGTCCAGAAGCGGCCGGAGCTCACCGAAAAGGGCGCGCCGCTGCACAAATACGAGATCGCCGCGACCGCGCGGGCGCTGCGCGGGAAAAAGCTCAAAATTCCCTGCCTCGACACCTCGTGCGACCTGAGCTCCGACGAGACGGCCGTCCCGGCGCTGCTCTCGCTCTTCGACATGGCGCGCGATCTCGGCGTCGGCTGCGTCTCGGCCGCCGCGCTCACGGAGAACGAGCCCGCCGTCCGCGCGGCCATGGACACGCTGCTGCCCGCGGCCGAGCAGAAGGGCGTGACGCTCCTTCTCAAGACCAGCGGCATCTACTCCGACACCGCGCGGCTGCGCGCGCTCATGGACAGCTTCGCCTGCGACCAGCTGGCGGCCCTGTGGGACATCCACCACCCCTACCGCGACCACGGCGAGAGCGCGCAGGAGACCATCCGCAACCTGGGCGCCTACGTGCGCCACGTGCACCTGCGCGACTCGGACGACCGCAATACCTACAACCTCATCGGCGAGGGCACCCTGCCCGTGGACGAGATGATGCGGGCCCTGTCCTCCGTCAACTACGACGGCTTCATCTCCCTCGAGTGGAAGCCCGAGTGGATGCCGGACCTGCCCGACCGCGAGGTCATCTTCCCGCACTTCGTCAACTACATGAGCCGCTTCACGAGCCCGCGCGGGCAGAAGAAATCGCTCTACTGGAACACCGCGCACACGGGCCAGTACGTCTGGAAGAAGGACGAGCTCGAGGAGCTGACCTTCCCGCAGGTGCTCGACCGCATGGTCGAGGAATTCCCCGACCAGTACGCCTTCAAGTACACGACGCTCGACTACACGCGCACCTACGAGCAGTTCCGCGAGGACGTGGACAACTTCGCCCGCGCGCTCATCTCGCTCGGCGTGAAGGCCGGCAGCAAGGTCGCCGTCTGGGCCACGAACGTGCCCGCGTGGTACATCACCTTCTGGGCCGCGACGAAGCTCGGCGCGGTGCTCGTCACGGTCAACACGGCCTACAAGATCCATGAGGCCGAGTATCTGCTCACCCAGTCGGACACGCACACGCTCGTCATGATCGACTCCTGCCTCGACTCCGACTACGCGGCCATCATCAACGAGCTCTGCCCGGAGCTCGCGTCCTCCGAGCCGGGCAAGCCGCTGCACTGCAGACGCCTGCCGTTTTTGCGCAACGTCGTGACGGTCGGCTTCCGCCAGCCGGGCTGCCTCACCTTTGACGAGACCATGGCGCGCGCCGAGCTCGTCCCGCACGAGGAGGTCGCCCGCATGGCCGCGCAGGTGCGGCCCGACGACGTGTGCAACATGCAGTACACCTCCGGCACGACGGGCTTCCCCAAGGGCGTCATGCTGACGCACTACAACGTCGTGAACGACGGCAAGTGCATCGGCGACCGCATGGAGCTCTCCACGGCCGACCGCATGATGATCCACGTGCCGATGTTCCACTGCTTCGGCATGGTGCTCGCCATGACGGCCTCCATGACGCACGGCGCGACGCTCTGCCCGCTGCCGTACTTCTCGGCGAAGTCCTCGCTCGCCTGCATCAACCGCGAGCGCATCACCTGCTTCCACGGCGTGCCGACCATGTTCATCGCCATGTTCAGCCACCCGGACTACCGCAAGACCGACTTCTCTTATATGCGCACGGGCATCATGGCGGGCTCCGGCTGCCCGCCCGAGCTCATGCGCCGCGCCGCCCAGCCGGACGAGATGAACATGACCGGCATCGTGAGCGTCTACGGCCAGACCGAGTCTGCCCCCGGCAGCACCATGTCGTCCTGGGACGACCCCCTCGAGCTGCGCTGCACGACCGTGGGCTACGCGTTCCCGCACGTCCAGTGCAAGATCATCGACCCCGAGACGGGCGAGGAGGTGCCCGCGGGCGTGAACGGCGAGTTCTGCTCGCGCGGCTACAACACGATGAAGGGCTATTACAAGATGCCCGACGCCACGGCCGCGGCCATCGACCGCGACGGCTGGCTGCACTCGGGCGATCTCGCCTGCCGCGACGAGGCCGGAAACTACCGCATCACGGGCCGGCTCAAGGACATGATCATCCGCGGCGGCGAGAACATCTACCCCAAGGAGATCGAGGAATTTCTCTACACGCACCCCGCCGTCAAGGACGTGCAGGTCATCGGCGTGCCGGACAAAAAGTACGGCGAGGAGGCCATGGCCTGCGTCATCCTCAAGGAGCCGGGGAGCGTCACGGTGGACGAGCTCATGGCGTTCACGAAGGCGCGGCTCGCGCGGCACAAGGTGCCCAAGTACATCGAGTTCGTCGATTCCTTCCCCATGAACGCCGCGGGCAAGGTGCAGAAGTACAAGATGCGCGAGGACGCGGTGCGCCGCCTGGGGCTCGAGAACGCCGCCGGCATCGACACCGCCACCGATCTGACGCAGAAATAGCGCCGGATGCTTCGCCGCACCCGCGATTTTCCCGAACCGCCGATTCGGCGCTCCGTAGGGAACGGTCTTGACCGTTCCGCGGCCTTTTGGGCGGTGTCGTTTTCCGGTGCCGGGGCGGCGGGCCGCCCGGGTTTCCCTGGCGGGATTCGGCGGCTTGTCCATCCCTCCGGGGGCCGATTCTTTCCGCTCGTGCGGAAAGAGTCGGAAGAAAGGCACGCCAAAGGGAAGGGCTTTTTACAAAGCCGCCCTTCCCTTTGGATTCCCATCCTCCGTAATCTGCGGGCCGCGTTCGCTTTACAGATTACCGTGCGCGTTCCCGGCCTCCGGCCGTGCCGCGCAATCGCACCGGTTCGGGAATGTCGGTGTGCAAATTCGACAGCGCATCCCGTGATCCGTATGCACCCGCAACTTTATTCGCACCCGTAGGGAACGGTCTTGACCGTTCCGCGATGTTTCCAAATCACCGATTCGTTGCATCCGCGATGTTCCCGAAACCGCCGATTCGTCGCTCCGTAGGGGCGGATAGTATCCGCCCGCGTAACCCCCGTCCCCGTAGGGGCGGGTCTTGACCCGCCCGCCGTAACCCCGTCCTTTTTACGGAACGGTCAAGACCGTTCCCTACGGGCCAATGCAAAATTCCGCGCGCCCCTACAGAATGGTGCGTTGTTTGGGACACTCCCCGTAGGGCGGGGGCTTGCCCCCGCCGCGATTTCCCACACATAGAACAATTGCGCGGCACGGCCGGAGGCCGGGAACGCGCACGGTAATCAGCGAGGCCAGCGCGGCCCGCAGATTTCGGAGGATGGGATTCCAAAGGGAAGGGCGGCTTTGTGCAAAGCCCTTCCCTTTGGCGTGCCTTTCTTCCGACTCTTTCCGCACGAGCGGAAAGAATCGGCCCCCGGAGGGATGGACAAGCCTCCGAATCCCGCCGGGGTAACCCGGGCGGCCCGCCGCCCCGGCACAAAAAAACGACACCGCCCAAAAGGCTGCGGCGGGGGCAAGCCCCCGCCCTACGGAAAATGTCCGAATCCGCACATCATCCCGTAGGGAACGGTCTTGACCGTTCCCTACAGAAGACGAAAGACGCACGGGCGCATGTTCGATCGCGCGCCCCGTCCCCGCGCAAAAAGAAGCCCCGGGCCGTGCGGCCCGGGGCTTCCTTCTCACGTAAAATCTTATTTGACGACGCCCTTCTGGAGCATGATGTTCGCGTAGATCGAGGTCTCGCCGGACTGCAGGATGCAGTAGCACGTCTTGGCCTGCTCGTAGAACTCGAACCGCTCGTAGCTGCCGATGGCGGCGGCGCCGCGGCTGTCGTACTTGGCGATGGTCTTCTCAAACTCGTGCCAGATGGGGATGTCGAGCTTTTCGTCGCAGGGCATCTTCTGCATCAGCATGGCCGGATGCTCGACGTAGGCGTCGAGCGGCATGACCTGCAGGATCGCGTCGAGCAGCTCGTTGACGCCGTGGCCGTCCGCGCGCAGGAAAACGGCGTTCTGCGGCTTGGCCATGGAGGCGCCGGGGAAATTGCCGTCGCCGATGCAGATGCGGTCGGCGTGGCCCATCTCGTCGAGGACCTTCAGAAGCTCGGGTGAAAGGATGCTGGGAATGTTCTTTAACATGGGTTTCTCCTCCTGTTATCACCGTCGGCCCGTTGACATCGGGCCGCGGATGGATTACACTAAGGCAGCGCCGCACAATTCGCGGCTGACGCCTTCAGCACGGTCGTGCTTGCATCTTTCCCGTCCTATGCGCCAAAAACGCTCGTGAATCCGCAAGGGATTCGCTGCGCTTTTTGACACGTCTGACGAAAAATCTGACGGCGCAATACCGCGCTTGGAATTGTGCGGTATTGCCCTAAATGAAAATTTTCCGAAATCGAGGCATTCCAATGAATTACGCGGCGGAACTGACAAAATTTGCGCACCTTCTCGAGCAGAAGGGGCTTGTGACGGGACTCGAGGGCAACGCCTCGGTCATCGACCGCGAGACGGGTCTCACGTACGTGACGCCGTCCCGGCGCATGAAGCTGCTTCTGACCGAGGACATGATCGCGGTCATGGACGCGGCGGGCAGCCAGGTCGGCGGCAGCGTCCGCCGCTCGAGCGAATACCTGCTGCACGAGGCCGTCTACAAGGCGCGGCCCGACGTGGGCGCGGTCATCCACTGCCACTGCCCGTATCTCACGGCCTACGCGATCCGCTACGAGGACTTCGTCGTGCCGGAGAACTGCTCGCTGCACGAGGTGTTCCGGCGCTTCGTCTGCCTGCCGTGGGGCAAGGGCGGCACGCACGAGATCCACCGCGGCATCGAGGACGCGCTGGCGGACAGCCCGATCTGCCTTCTGGGCGGGCACGGCGTCGTCTGCGTCTCCACGACGCTCGAGGACTGCCTGAGCCTGCTCGAGGCCGCCGAGGGCTTCGCCAAGACGCTGTATCTGGCCAGACACATGGACTGAGGGAGCGGGGCCCTGCCCCGCTTTTCGGAACGGCCTTCGCGCCGTTCCTTTTTTATGCCCGCGTGTGGAACGCCTCGACGAGACTCGGATACAGCATCGCGTAGCGCTTTTTCGTGAGCGCGTATACGGCCTGCGTCTCGGGGTTCGGCTCGAACGTGCTGCTGACGGCGATGTGCGCCGCGGCCTCGGGCAGAGACCCGTACAGCCCGATGCCCACGCCCGCGGCGGCCGCCGCGCCGAGGGAGGTCGCGCTGTCGGAGAAGGTGGACACGTCGTGCAGCTTCACCTGGCACATGTCGGCCAGGATCTGCTTCCAGAGCTTCGACTTGGCGCCGCCGCCGATGATGCGCAGCTCGCTGATCGTCTGCCGCTCGCGCAGGATGTCGAGGATCTGGCTGATGCTGCAGCCGACGCCCTCGAGGATCGCGCGCAGAAAGTGCTCGCGCTTGTGCGTGGTGTTCATGCCGAAGAAGACGCCCTGGGCCTGCGCGTCGAAGACGGGGGAGCGCTCGCCCTCGAGATAGGGCAGGTAGATGAGCCCGCCCGCGCCCGCGGGCGCCTGGGAGGCCGAGCTGTCGAACGCGCGCGGCGTGGGGATGTCGAAGAGCTCCTGCGCCCACGTGACCGAGCGGCCCGCGCACTGCATGGTCCCGAAGACGTTGCAGCCGTTGCCGTCGAGCGTGTAGATGTGGAAGATGCGGTGCTCGGGGTCGAAGAACGGCTCGTTCATCGCGCCCGCGATCCAGGCGGTCGTGCCGAGGCTGAGATAGAATTCGCCCATTCTGGCGACGCCCGCGCCCACGTTGGCGCACGCGCCGTCGCCGCCCCCGACCGAGACGGGGATGCCGGCCCGCAGACCCAGGTGGCAGGCGGCCTCCTCGGTCAGATGGCCCGCGATCTCGCAGCCGGCGCGGATCTCGGGGAATTTGTCCATGTCGAGCTCCGCGCAGCGGAAGAGCTCGGGGTCGTAGCGCCTCGTCTGCAGGTTCATGAGCATCCCGTGCGAGGCGTCCGAGAGGTCGGTCGTCTCCATGCGGCCGCAGAGCCGGTAGACGAGATAGTCCTTGGCCTGCAGGATGCGCCAGGTCTTGGCGTAGAGCTCCGGCTCCTCGTTTTTGAGCCAGACGGCCTTGCACAATGACGCCGTGGGGCTCAGAACGTTGCCGGTGATGGTGTAGAAATAGTCGCGGCCGAAGCGCGCGCGCAGATCGTTGGAGTAGGCGAGCGCGCGGGTGTCGGCGTGGATCATGGCCGGGCGGAGCGCCTGGCCCTCGCGGTCCATCGGCAGGCAGCCCAGCATGTGGCCGGAAACGCCGATGGCGTCGACTTTTTTGACGTACTCGGGCGCGAGCTCGCGCAGCATCAGCATGGCGCGGACGGCGCTCATCCACCAGTCGGTGGCGTCCTGCTCGCAGCCGCCGTTGGGCAGGTGGCGCGTGGGATAGGTCGTGGTCACGTTGCGCAGGACGTTCAGATTCTCGTCGATGAGAGAAGCCTTGAGACCGCTCGTCCCGATATCAAAGGCCAGTAAAATGGCGTGCAATACAGATCACCTCAGGTTTAGCGTATATCATCCCGGCCCCGGTGTCAACCGTTTCCGCCCCCGCGGAGACGGTTTTTTTCGCGCGTCCCCGCAGGGGCCGCGCCGCCGGACATGCAGCGCAGGGGCGGATCTCATCCGCCCGCCGTACCCCTCGCCTTTCGGAACGGTCAAGACCGTTCCCTACGGGGTGCACCGTCGAATTTGCACACCGACATTCCCGAACCGGTGCGATTGCGCGGCACGGCCGGAGGCCGGGAACGCGCACGGTAATCTGTAGGGCGAACGCGGCCCCTAAATTTCGGAGGATGGGATTCCAAAGGGAAGGGCGGCTTTGTGCAAAGCCCTTCCCTTTGGCGTGCCTTTCTTCCGATTCTTTCCGCACGAGCGGAAAGAATCGGCCCCCGGAGGGACGGATAAGCCGGCGAATCCCGCCGGGGTAACCCGGGCGGCTCGCCGCCCCGGCAGGGGAAAACGACACCGTATCCCGCGGGCGGATACTATCCGCCCCTACGGTGCGCTATCGAACGTGCATCCCGTAGGGAACGGTCTTGACCGTTCCGCGAATGGGACGGGGCTGCGGCGGGCGGGTCAAGACCCGCCCCTACGGGCGCGTACCAAATCGCGCGCCGCCTGCATCGCCGTCCCGCGCCTCAAAAAACCGGGGGCAGGCGTGGCCTGCCCCCGGCGGGAAAACAACTCAGCGGATATTCTTGTACATCGGGCCGTAGGCGGCGCAGGCGCGGAAGTCCTGGCCTTCCTTGTCCATGCCGAACGCGTTCCACGCGGCCGGACGGAAGATGTCCTGCTGCGGCACGTTGTGCATGCACACGGGGATGCGGAGCATCGAGCAGAGCGTGATGAGGTCGGCGCCCACGTGGCCGTAGGAGATCGCGCCGTGGTTCGCGCCCCAGTTGTTCATGACGGAGTAGGCGTTCTCGAACGCGCTGCCCACGACGCCGTCGCAGCGCGGGGTGAACCACGTGCAGGGCCAGGTGGGGTTGGTGCGCTCCATGAGCTTGTCGGTGACCTCGTCGGGCAGGTTGACCGTCCAGCCCTCGGCGATCTGCAGCACGGGGCCGAGACCCTTCACGAGGTTCAGGCGGATCATGGTCGCGGGCATCTCGGCTCTCGTGACGAAGTGGCTCGAGAAGCCGCCGCCGCGGAAGTTGTCGAAGCCGGCCTCGCACCAGACGGTGGCGTCGGTCATCTTCTTGATGTCGGCGTCGTCGACCTTGTACCATTCCTTCATGACGTGCTCGCCCTTTTCGTCGGTGCACTCGCCGCAGGCGTCGAGGCAGGCCGCGCCGGAGTTGAGCAGGTGGATGATGCCGCCGTTCTCCTTGGCCTTGCCCTCGAGCTCATAGCCGGTGACGCGCTTGGTGGCCTCGGGAGACCAGTAGGTGCGCACGTCGGCGAAGATCTGGGCGCGGTTCGTGAGCAGGCGCATGAAGAGCATGCCGAGACCGTTCAGAATGTCGTTTTCGGTGGCGAAGGTCATGGGCTCCTTGGGGCCCGTGAAGTCGAAGGAGGAGTTCAGCACCGCCTCGGGGTAGTCGCAGTTGGGCCAGTGGTCGGTCCACTGTCTCTGACCCTGGAAGCCGGCCGCGATCGCGTTGTGGCCGACCTTCTCTTCCTCAAAGCCGTCGGGCAGGTTCGGGTTGCCCTGGATGAGATCCTTGATGATGCAGTACATCTTGATCGTGAATTCCCACTGCTTCTGCTTCTGCTCGGGGGTGAACTTGATGGCGCGGGTCTTGCCGAGGAACTCGACGGAATCGGGGTTGTCGTCGCGGCCCTCCTTGCAGTGGGCCTTGGTCCACGCAAGCGCCTTCTGGTACTCTTCCTCGTTGTAGATGCCCTCCTCCATGCGGCGGAGGATCTCGACCTCGTCGACGGACTCGACGCGCAGGCCCAGATATTCTTCCATGAAGTTCTGGTCCATGATGGAGCCGCCGATGCCCATGGTGACGGAGCCGATCTGCAGATAGCTCTTGCCGCGCATGGTGGCGACGGCCACGGCCGCGCGCGCGAAGCGGAGCAGCTTTTCCCTGACGTCGTCGGGGATCTTGGTGACGTCGTCGCGGTCCTGCACCTCATGGCCGTAGATGCCGAAGGCGGGCAGGCCCTTCTGGGCGTGGGTCGCGAGGACGGAGGCCAGATACACGGCGCCCGGACGCTCGGTGCCGTTGAAGCCCCAGACGCCCTTGATGGTCATGGGATCCATGTCCATGGTCTCGGAGCCGTAGCACCAGCAGGGGGTGACGGAGAGGGTGATGTCGACGCCTTCCTTTTTGAACTTGGCGGCGCAGGCGGCGGATTCGGGCACACGGCCGATGGAGGTGTCGGCCATGACGACCTTCACGGGTTCGCCGTTCGAGTAGCAGACATTCTCCTCAAACAGCTTCTTGGCGGCCTGGGCCATCGCCATGACCTGGCCCTCGAGGGACTCGCGGAGCTTCATGGGTCCGCGGCGGCCGTCGATGATCGGACGGATGCCGATGACGGGGTATTCCCCGACGTAGCGGTTCTTTGCCATAATTTTGATCTCCTTTACCAGAAAAATTGAATACGGTTTGGAAAAATCACGGCCGTGCGGCCGGGGTTTTACGGATTGGGGCCGCGCCCTGCTTCGCGATCTTCGCCTTGAGGCGCAGCAGGCGGCTGGGGCTGTCGTCGCCCGAGACGCGCGCGAGGATGAGCTTCGCGGCCTCGGCGCCCATGGCCTCCATGGGCTGCTCGATGATCTCCAGCGGGGGATTGACCACGCTGCAGAGGTCGATGTTGTCGTAGCCGATGAAGTCGACGTCCGCCGGGAGGGCGACGCCGCGTTCGTGCGCGGCGGTGATGGCGCCGATCGTCATGTCGTAGCTCGTGACGCAGAGCGCGGTGGGCGGGTCGGGCAGGTCGAGCAGCTCGCCGAAGAGGCGGTAGCCCGACTCGACGTCGTAGTTGCCGGAGCGGATGAGCGATTCGTCCACGGGCAGGCTGTAGTCGGCCAGCACGCGGCGGTAGCCCGTCGCGCGCTCGAGCGCGGTCGAGATGCGCATGGGGCCGCAGATGAGGCCGATGCGGCGGTGGCCGCGGCCGATCAGGTGCTCGACCGCCATGTAGACCGCGTTGAGGTTGTCGACCACGATCCGGTCGCACGAGGCGCCGGGCACGGTGCGGTCGAGCATGATGAGCGGGGTGCCGCTCACGCGGGCGGCGATCTCGTCCATGGTGGCGGATTCGGGCACGTAGATGAGCCCGTCGACGTGCTTGTGCGCGAGAAATTCGAGCTTCTGGAGCTCGAGCTCGCGGTTGAAGTTGTAGCTGCAGACGACGCTCTCGTAGCCGGCCTCCTGGAACACGGGGTCCATCGCGGCCACGACGCGCCCGAAGAAGGGACTCGAGATCGTGGGGAGCAGGATGCCGACCGTGCGCGAGCGGGCGGATTTGAGGCTGCGGGCGAAGTAGTTGACGGAATAGTCGAGCTCTGCGACGGCCTGCTCGATGGCCTGCCGGTTCTCCTCGCGGACGTGGCCGCCGTTGAGGTATTTCGAGATCGTGGACAGGGACAGCCCCGTCTTTTTGGCCACATCCTTGATGGTTGACATGCCTTTTATCCCCTTTGGCAGCGTAACGTTTCGCTATTAACTCTATTATAACGCGTTCCGGCCCCGCGTCAATAGACAAAGCGTAAAAAATCAGCGGCGGGTTTTCGTGATAATTCACAGAAACCCACCGCTGTTTTCCATTTACAGGTGCAAAAGCCGCTAAAATCCCATCAGACGAATCGAAAAGAGTATCAGAGAAACCGCCCATGTCGAAACGTTTCGCACACGTGTGCGGCCTCGCTCCGGAGGGAGACTCACGCCTCGCTTCCGGCCGTTTTCCCGAACGCCGCGAGGCCGAGCAGCAGCCCCACCGGGAAGAGCAGCGAGCAGAGGATCCCGAGCTTGAGATCGCCCCCGAACGCGCCCGCCAGAAGCCCCGCGTAGGTCGGGCCGCCGCCGCAGCCGAGATCGCCCGCGAGCGCCAGCAGCGCGAAGAGCGCCGTGCCGCCCGCGCGCATGGACTTGGCCGCGATGGAGAACACGCCCGGCCACATGGCCGCGACCGAGAGCCCGCAGAGCGCGCACCCCGCGAGACTGAGCGCCGGCCAGGGCGAGAGGGAGATGAGCAGATAGCTCACGATGCAGCACGCGCCGCTGAGATAGAGAAAGCGCGCGATGCCGCGGTCGGAGAACTTCGCGAAGAGCAGCCGCCCCGTGCCCATGAGCACGGCGAAGGCGCACGGCCCCGCGAGATCGCCGACGGTCTTGGACACGTGCAGCCCGGACTCCGCGAACGCGGAGGCCCACTGGCACACGGCCTGCTCGGAGGCGCCCGCGCAGAGCATGAGCAGCATGAGCAGCCAGAACGCGCGCCGCCGGACCAGCTGCCGCAGCGGCATCGCGGGCGTGTCCTCCCCCGTGAGCGAGCCGATCGGCACGGTCAGGAAGAAGACGCCGTTCGCGGCGGGCAGCGCGGCCCAGAGGAGCGCCAGCGTGCGCCAGTGCGCGATGCCGGCGAGCCGGAAGAAGAGCGTCGAGGCCAGCACGACGAACACGAGCCCCCAGCAGTAGAACGAGTGGAGCAGGCCCATCGCGGCGGCCTTGCGCCTCGTGGGACAGGCCTCCATGATGGGGCTCACGAGCACCTCGGTGAGCCCGCCGCCGATCGCGTAGAGCGCCACGCAGAGCAGCAGCCCCGCGTAGTGGTTCCGGAACAGGTCGGGCACGAAGGCCAGCCCGGCGAGGCCCGCCGCCGCGAAGAAGTGCGCCGCGACGATGCTCACGCGGTAGCCGACGCGGTCGACCCAGCGCGCGGAGAGCAGGTCGGTGAGCAGCTGCACGCCGAAGTTGCAGGTGATGAGGAAGGAGATCTGGCCCAGACTGAGGGAAAATTCCGAGCGGAAGGTCAGAAAGAGCAGCGGGACGAAGGTGTTGACGACGGCCTGCACGATGTAGCCGAGAAAGCAGGCGGCGATGGTGCGGCTCCAGCCGCGATCGGAACCAGTCATGGGATAGCCTCGATTTCAAGAGTTTTCCGCCGCGCGGAAACAGAACCATGATACCACCCCGCCCGCCGTTTGGCAACCCCGCCGGGGCGGTTCCGCCCGCCGCGTCCCCGGGCGGTTTTCGCATCCGCACCAACCCGCTGCGCGCCCGTAGGGAACGGTCTTGACCGTTCCGCGGCCTTTTTTATGGGTATCGTTTTCTGTGCCGGGGCGGCGGGCCGCCCGGGTTGCCCCGGCGGGATTCGCCGGCTTGTCCATCCCTCCGGGGGCCGATTCTTTCCGCTCGTGCGGAAAGAATCGGAAGAAAGGCACGCCAAAGGGAAGGGCTTTGCACAAAGCCGCCCTTCCCTTTGGAATCCCATCCTCCGTAATC
>Ga0183095_10441_pt2 | contig 21038 bp, 18 predicted proteins | sample BioMet4_FD_130346 | JGI IMG/M metagenome (GOLD analysis project Ga0183095, IMG submission 130346) | Microbial communities from bioreactor (seeded with sewage sludge) at LBNL, California, USA - Biofuel metagenome 4 (v2) (version 3) | ecosystem: Engineered > Bioreactor > Anaerobic > Unclassified ...
CCCTCTACCTGCCGTGCGTTTGCATTCTTGATTTCAAGGATGTGAACTTCATGGATTTCAGCGGGATTGCCATCGTCATTACGGCGGTGCGGCGAATGAGAGAGATCAGCGGGAAGGTGCTGCTCCGAAATATTCCGGAACAGCCGCTGAAGGTTCTCAAGGCATCCGGGATCGAGAAAATAGCGGAAATAGAAGATAGGAGACCTGCATATGAAATGTGAAAATTACATGGAGCTGGAATTTCCCAGCAAATCTGCCAATGAATCGTTTGCCCGTTCCGCGGTGGCCTGCTTCGCCGCCCAGCTTGACCCGACGCTGGACGAGTTGGGTGATATAAAAACCGCTGTTTCCGAGGCTGTGACCAACTGCATTGTCCACGCCTACCGGGACACGATCGGTGTTGTGACGCTCAAGTGCCGCATTCTGCCGGACGGTGTACTGGATATCGTGGTGAAGGACAAGGGCTGCGGCATCGAGGACGTGGAGGCCGCAAGAAAGCCGATGTTCACGACCGGCGGCGAGGAACGCAGCGGAATGGGCTTTACGATCATGGAAAGCTTTATGACGCAGCTGAAAGTCCTATCCGCACCGGGCAAGGGCACAACGGTACATATGAAGCGAAAGATCGTCCGGCGGGGAGGAAAATCTTGAGCGGGGAGCTGGAGAAACTGATCCGATGCGCGCAAACAGGCGATCGCGCGGCCTGTGAGCAGCTGATCCTGGAGAACACGGGACTCGTCTGGTCGATCGCGCGGCGATATTTTGGCCGGGGCGCAGATCCGGAGGATCTGTACCAGCTTGGCTGTGTCGGCTTTCTCAAAGCCGTGCAGGGATTTGATCCGGCATACGGCACGCGATTCTCCACCTACGCGGTGCCGAAAATCGCGGGGGAGATCCGGCGGTTTCTGCGCGATGACGGATCGGTGAAGGTCAGCAGAAGTCTTAAGGAACGGGCTGCGGCGGTCAAGCTGACAAGGCAGCGCATGACAGGGGAGCTGGGAAGGGAGCCGTCTCTGTCGGAAATTTCCGAGCGCATGGAACTTCCCGCTGAGGATATCGCAGCTGCGGAAACAGCGACATCTGCGGCCGAATCCATCCAGCAGGAGACAGGTGAAGAGGGTTTTACGCTCGAGGATATTCTGTCAACCAGCGGGATGGAGGAACGCATTGTGGAGGAACTGACTCTGCGCGAGGCCCTGCGGAAGCTGTCTGATCGGGAACGTCTTGTCATTGACCTGCGCTACTTCCGCGGACTGACGCAGGACAAGGCGGCAAAGATTATCGGTGTATCGCAGGTACAGGTCAGCCGCATCGAGAAAAGGGCGCTGGAAAATCTCCGAAATTTAATTTGATGTCGACAAACGGACGTATTTGTACTAAAATAGAAACAACTATGAAGTACAGGTGCAGATATGACAGAAAATGATAAACAGCGTTTTTTGGCGGCGCGCCGTTCGGTGATCGCCGCCCGTTTTTCAGGCCTAAACGACATGCAGCAGCAGGCCGTGCTGACTACACAGGGTCCGCTGCTTCTGCTGGCCGGGGCCGGCAGCGGCAAGACGACCGTCCTCATCAACCGGATCGCGAACCTCATCGCCTATGGTGAGGCCTCGGATTCGGGGGAGATCCCGGAAAGTGTCACAGAGGGGGATGTTGATTTCCTCGAAGGGTTTGCAAAGGCGCCACACGAAGCCGACCGCGTTCGCGCGGCTGCGCTCTGCGAGCTTCGGCCCGCCCTGCCGTGGAGCATCATCGCCATCACCTTTACCAATAAGGCAGCCAACGAACTCAAGCAACGGCTCGGGAGAATGCTGGGAGAAGCGGCACTGGATGTGTGGGCCATGACCTTCCATTCCGCCTGCTGCCGGATCTTGCGGCGGGAGATTGAATGCCTCGGATATACAAGCAGCTTTACAATTTACGATTCTGCCGATTCAGAGCGTGTAGTTAAGGATATTGAGCGTGACCTGAACCTGGACGACAAGGCTTTTCCGCCGCGCATGGTGCTGTCGATCATCAGCAGAGCCAAGGACAAGCAGCAAAGTCCGGCGGATTTTGACCGAACGGCTGCGGCCTCCGGGGATTACCGGCTTGAAAAGACTGCGGAGATCTACGAGGTCTATCAAGCCCGTCTGAAGGAGGCCAACGCGCTGGATTTTGACGACATCATCCTGCTGACTGTAAAAATCCTGCAGGAATACCCGGATGTGCGCACCTATTATCAGAAGAAATTCCACTATGTTCTGATCGACGAATATCAGGACACCAATCATCTTCAGTATCTTCTGGCATCCCTGCTGGCGGGCGGATATGAAAACATCTGCGTGGTCGGCGATGACGATCAGAGCATTTACAGATTCCGCGGCGCCACCATTGAAAACATCCTCAGCTTTGAAAAGGAGTACTGCGGCGCAAAAGTGATCCGGCTTGAGCAAAACTACCGATCCACGCAGGCCATTCTGAACGCGGCCAACACCGTGATCTCCAACAACCGCTCCCGAAAGGGAAAGAAGCTCTGGACGAAGAACGAAGCGGGCGAAAAGATTCGCATTTATGAGGCTCAGAACGAATCGGATGAGGCACAGTATGTGGCAGGCCGCATTTTTGAAATCACAAGAGGCCGGGACTTCAAAAACTGCGCGATTCTGTACCGGACGAATGCGCAGTCCAACGTGATGGAAAATGCGTTCAAACGCAACTCCATTCCCTACCGGATTATTGGCGGCACACGCTTTTTTGACCGTGCCGAAGTCAAGGATATGCTGGCCTATCTCTGTGTCATCAACAACCGCAGCGACGATCTTCGGCTGCTGCGGATCCTCAACAATCCGCCCCGCGGAATCGGTCAAAAGACAATCGAAATGGCTGTCCGGCAGGCGGATGCCGCCGGGAGTTCCCTTTACAGCGTAATCTCCGATCCGTACAGTTATCCAAGCTTGCAGAAGGCTGCCCAGAAGCTCATGGCGTTTACCGTGATGCTGGAGGACTGCGCGGAGCTTCTCAAAACGCTGTCTCTGCCCGATTTCTACGAGGAAGTGCTCCTCAGAACAGGCTACATCGCCATGCTGGAGGAAAAAGACGACGTGGAATCCCGCACGCGTGCGGAAAACGCGAGGGAGCTGAAATCCAGTATCCTGAGCTATCTTGACAATACGGATGAACCTTCTCTGGCTGGTTTTCTGGAGGAGATCGCGCTCTACACGGATATCGAACAGTATGATGCCGACGCCGACGCGGTCGTGATGATGACCATGCACAGCGCGAAGGGCCTGGAGTTTCCGCATGTGTTCCTGGTTGGACTGGAAGAAGGACTGTTCCCGGGCAGCCGCTCAATGGGCGATCCGTCCGAGCTGGAGGAGGAGCGCAGGCTCTGCTACGTTGCCATCACGAGAGCCAAGGAATCTCTGGATATTTCCTACGCCCGGCAGAGAATGCTGTACGGCCGTACGACGACCAATGTGCCATCCCGGTTTGTGGAGGAACTGCCGGAGTCCTGCGTGGAGAAAACCGTTTCTGAGTCTCTGACGGCCGTAAGAGGACAGTATCAGACGTATCGTCAGCAGGAACGGCCATCCATCTACGGCGACTTCGGAATCCCGCAGGAAAGCCGGCCGTCAAAGCCGATGCGCGACCATTCCGCGCTGATGCCTGGAAGCCAGAACAAGGGACCGAAGGTCCATTACAGCAAGGGCGACATGGTCTTGCACAACGCGTTTGGCCGCGGCATGGTTCTGACAGTTTTGCCGATGGGCAACGACGCCCTTTTGGAAATTGCGTTCGACGGCGTCGGAACCAAAAGACTGATGGCGAACACGGCGAGTGTTCACATGAAAAAGCTCTGAGCATATTGCTGCACGCCCCCGCATAGGATCGGATGGGGGTGTGCGCATGAACCGAAAAAGGCGAAACCGCAGGCGGTGGCTGCTGCTGATCCTGCTGGCTTTTCTGGTGCTGCTGGTGGTTCTCATCCGCGTCCGTTATGTGCCCTATGTCCGCCAGGCAGCCCGGACCCGTGTGACAAATGCGGTGTCGAATGCGGTCAATCAGGCGGTGGACGATGAAATCGCCTCCGATCAGGTGGACTATTCCGAAATGGCCGTGCTGGAGAAGGACGCGGATGGAAAGATCACAGCGGTCCGAACCGATATGGCACAGGCCAACCGGCTGAAATCCGAAATCATGCAGCTGCTCGAGAAACGAATTATGGAGATCAGCAGCGAGAAGCTGTCTGTTCCGCTTGGTAGCGTGCTGCTGCCGGAGCTGTTTTCCGGACAGGGACCGAGGGTCCCGGTCAGGATCGTTTCCATGCTGACTTCTGACGCGGATTTTTCCACCAGATTTTCTCAGGCAGGCATCAATCAGACCCTGCAGCAGGTTACCATGACGGTTACGGTTCGTGTGACCATGATGACACCCGTCGGAACAGAAACGACAGAAGTGAGCACCGACACTGTTATAGCGGAGACTGTGATTGTCGGCACGGTGCCGGACAGCTATTTCCAGCTCGGTTAGAAACCAAATACCCATGGAGGCAGAGAGATATGGATCCGAAACAGGAAATCGAACAGCTGACCCGTGATCTGGAGAGGGCAAACCATCTGTATTACGTGATGGACAATCCGGAACTGCCGGATTTCGAGTACGACCGGATGATGCGGCGCCTGGAGACGCTGGAACAGGAGTATCCGGAATTTGCTTCGCCGGTCAGTCCGACAAAGCGGGTTGGCGGAGAGGCGCTCAGCCAGTTTGAGAAGGTCACGCATCCGGTGCCGCTGGAAAGTCTGCAGGATGTGTTTTCCTATGAGGAACTGCGGGAATTTGATGCGCGGGTGCGTGAAACAGAGCCCGATGCCCAATACAGCGTGGAACCCAAAATCGATGGCCTTTCTGTTGCGCTGGAGTATGAGAACGGCCGGTTTGTGCGCGGCGCCACGCGGGGCGACGGCGTGATCGGGGAAAATGTGACCGAAAATCTTAAAACGATCCGCTCCATTCCCATGACACTGGAAAACGCGCCGGTTCGTCTGATTGTCCGGGGCGAGGTCTACATGCCGCACAGCAGCTTCGAGCAGCTGAATAAAGAAAAGGAATCGGCGGGCGAGACGCTGTTCGCCAATCCGCGCAACGCTGCAGCCGGCTCTCTGCGGCAGCTGGATCCCAAAATCACAGCAAAACGGAAGCTCGATATATTGGTTTTCAACCTTCAGCTGGCTGATGGCGTGTCTTTCCAGACACATACGCAGACCCTGGATTTTCTGCGCGATCTTCATTTCCGTGTCATTCCCTATAAAGTCTGCGAAACAGCCGAAGAGGCTGAAGGGGAGATCACTGCCATCAATGAGAGACGTTACAGTCTCGACTATGACATTGACGGCGCCGTCATGAAGCTCAATTCCCTTAAGGGACGGGCAAGACTCGGAAGCACGGCTAAATTTCCGCGCTGGGCTGCCGCGTTCAAATACCCGCCGGAGATTAAGCAGACCATTGTGGAGGATATTGTGGTGCAGGTGGGACGGACGGGCGTTCTGACGCCGCGGGCTGTCGTTGCGCCGGTGCATCTGGCCGGTACGACGGTAACGAGCGCCACGCTTCACAATCAGGATTTTATTACGGAAAAAGATATTCGTATCGGAGATACGGTCGAAATCCGCAAAGCAGGGGAGATCATTCCGGAGATCCTGGGCGTTGTCAGGGAAAAGAGGCCCCCGAAGACTGTTCAATATGAGCTGCCGCAGCGCTGCCCGGTCTGTGGAGCGCCGGTCGTGCGGGACGAGGATGGCGCAGCCCTGCGCTGCACAGGCGCCGAATGTCCGGCACAGCTGGCCAGGAACCTAATTCATTTTGTTTCCCGGGACGCCATGGATATTGACGGTTTGGGCGATGCGATCATCGAACAGCTGATTGCTGAAAAAATGATCGCTAATCCGGCCGATCTCTATCATCTGGACTATGATCAATTTGCCGCGCTGCCCGGCCAGGGAAAGAAATCAGCTGAAAATCTGCGGATTGCGGTCGAAAACAGCAAACAGAACGATCTGAGCAAGCTCCTTTGTGCATTGGGGATTCGACAGGTCGGCGTCAAGGCCGCCAAGGTGCTTGCCTCCACCTTTGGCTCTCTCGACGCGATTGCAGGGGCTTCTCTGGAGGAGATGACCGCTGTGCCGGATGTCGGAGCAATCACAGCCGGAAATATCCGCGCCTGGTTTGACAGCCCGCAGTCAAAGGACCTGATTGAGCGTCTGCGCGAAGCCGGATTGAATTTTGAGAGTCGAGCAGTTGTGCAGGACCTCCGCTTTATGGGCAAGACCATCGTTTTAACCGGTGCATTGACCCGGTTTTCCCGCGAAGAGGCCACGGAAAAGATCGAGTCCTTTGGCGGAAAAGCCGCTTCTTCTGTTTCCAAAAAGACAAGCTTTGTGGTGGCTGGTGAAAATGCAGGGAGCAAGCTGACAAAAGCGCGCGAACTGGGAATCCCTGTGCTTTCGGAGCAGGACTTTCTGGAGCTGCTGAAATGAACATGACTTGTACGCTTCTGTGCAGCGCGGGAGTTTGCCTGGAGTACGGCGGAAAAATGCTTTTAATCGATGTGCTGAACGGTGCATGGCCGCCGTACCGTGAGATTACGGAGACTGACACGGCCAGAGTTTTATCCGGGGAGGGAATTTTTTCGGATGTCTGCGGACTGCTGTATACGCATCTTCATCCAGACCATTACAGTGAAAGCCGGACGAAGGCTTTTCTGAAGCTGCATCCCGGTGTTAAAACCTTTTTGCCGCAGGAGGATGGCCCGGAGAAACTCGTTTTTGAAGCAGGCCCATTTCATGTGGAATGTATTTCCTTCGCTCATACGCCGATTCCGTACGATCTGGTAAAGCACTACGTCATGCTGATCTCCGCCGGAGAGAAATCTGTCTATCTTACAGCGGATGCCGCGCCGGACTGTGAACGGCATCGCAGAATATTAGACGGGCGGAGAGCAAACGCAGGATTCTGGAACGGGCAGTATCTGTCCTATCCGGAGACGAGAGCCCTTATGGCACAATGCGCGGGACAAAACTATATTTACCATCTGCCGGATGAACCGGGAAATGGAATCCGCAGAAAGTGTCAGCGGAATTTTGAGCGGTTTCCGCAGGAATTGTTGACGGTAACGCCGCTGTACGCATATCCGTCTGTTATAAGAATATAAAAAAGGCGCTGCACTTTGTGCAGCGCCTTTTTATAGGATTCAGGAAGCTTTGTAGGTCGGATTGTAAGTAACGATTACGCCGGTGTCTTCCAGCGGCGTGATGGTGGCCGCATTGAGCGGATTGTTCCAGACATCCACCTGAATGAGGGTATAACAGGTTTTCAGCGGAGTGAGGTCAACAACTTTGTTATAATCCGCCTTGACAAAATTCAGCTGCGCCAGACCGGCCAGACCGGCCAGGCTGGACACCTGATTGGAGTTGATGCTGAAAGTCTGAAGTTTGCTGGTGGCAGCGTCAAATTTGGGGATATCTGTGATTTGGTTTTTGTCGGCTGTAAATTTCGTGAGTTCCGGTAAAGAGGCAAGAACCGAAATATCTTTGACCTTGTTGCTGGAGACATCCAGCACGGAAAGCGCGGTACAGCCGCTCAAAAGGGAAATATCCTCAATATTGTTGTTGGCTGCATTCAGCGTGACGAGGGAGGTGTTTCCGGCTAATGCACTCAGCTTGGATACGTTACAGTTTTCAATCCCAAGCGTCTGAAGCGCAAGACAGTTGTTGAGATAGGTAATGGTGTTGATCGGGTTGTTACTGAGATACAGTTCCGTCAGTCCGGTCATGGACGAAAGAGCCGTGATGTCTGAAATGGAATTGTCCGAAAGGTTCAGATAAGTGAGCTTTGTCAGGCCAACCAGACTGTTGACGCTGGAGACGGCACAGTTGCTGATGTCCAGGTAGGTCAGATCGGGCAGTGATCCAATCAGATCAAGGGCAGCGCTTGACAGCGTACAGCCGGAAAGATTCAGATGCTGAAGCGCGGTCAGATTGCTCAGTACCGAGAAATCAAGGGCCGGCTGGCCGTTGACGGTCAGAGACTGGAGACCGGTGAAGAGCGCAAGATCAGACAGGTCGGTAACGCCGTCCGGAACTTCAAGTTCTGTCATGCTCCAGAGTTCGTCCGACATAATCGTGTCGCTGGCCGATTTTCCAAGCAGTCCCCGGACATAGCTGTCCAGTGTGGGATTGGAAATTGTGACAGGCTCCACCACATTTCCGATCGTATAGCCGGCGTAGGTCGCATCACTGACAAGACCGTTATCTCCGACTGTAATCGCGATGACAGTCGTCTCGCCGCCCTCCAGGGAAAGCGGTTCAGCGTATTCATCGGATTCCATGGAAGGAAAATCGCCGGTTGAAGTGGCATAGGTCTTACCGGTCGTGTTTTGCACGGTAACATCAATATACTCGCTGTAATAGCCACCTTCCGGAGAAACCGTCGGAGCAGCTGGACGAAGAGAATCCAGCGTTTTTTTGACTTTTTCATTTGTGATGCGGCTGAGCATTTGCTCGGCGTCCAAAAGCTTGTCCTGCGCAACATAGGTTTTGGAGAGCGCAATGTAAAGATCCGCTGAATCGGGATGGCTTGTGATGGCGCTGACCAGCGTATATTCAGCTTTTGTATAGTTGCCGTCCAGCTCGTATGTATCAGCGAGCGAGACCGGAATCCGCCAGTCGTCCGGTTCAAATTTCATGGCTGTTTTGTAGAGAGAGATCGCCCGATTATACCGTCCCGATTCCGAATAGTGATCTGCCCAGTAAACCAGGGCGCTCATGGTCAGATCCGTGCGATAAAAAAGAAAAAACCAGCAGGCGGCTGCCAGGATGGCGATGACAAGCACCAGCGGGATAATGACCTTTAAGGCGTGTTTCATGAAACCGCTCCGTTTCTTTATGGATTTTATTATTATACTTCTCCGGCAAGGACGTGTCAAGACGATGCGAATGCTGCCGGCTGATTCAGCGTTCTGGCATATCGCTGTCCGGAACGACATATGCTTGTCCGAAAGGAGCGGTGTGTTTTGAAGCGGGTCATTCTGATCAGTGTTCTTTGCGCGCTGACAGCACTGCTGACGGCCGGGGTGACGGCGCACCGGAATCCCGATGCGTCTCAGGAAGATTTCCTTTTGCTGATCGAAGAAGCGGAAAGCCCAAAAGTCACGAAGACAAACACGTCCTGGAAGGGCACTGTTCCTGCACAGGCTGATGAGTCAGAGAAGGTCCGTCTGCTGGATCGTGGTTCAGTTTTGACATTGGATGAAGAGGAATATCTCGCCGAAGTCCTGCTTTCCGAAATGCCAGCAGACTTTCAGACGGAAGCGATGAAAGCACAGGTCGTGGCGGCGAGGACTTTCCTCCATAAAAAAGAAGAATCCGGGAAGCATGGAGACGCCGATGTCTGTTCGAGCAGTTCCTGCTGCCAGGCGTGGACAGATAAAGACGGGCTGAAAGAAAAGCTGGGCGATGCATATGAAAGAGATTTCCAAAAGGCACTTGACGCGGTCAGGGCAACGCGGGATGAGGTGTTGGTTTATCAAGGGGCACTGATTGACGCGACTTTTTTCTCCTGTTCAGGGGGAAGTACAGAATCTGCCGCGGCTGTATGGGGAGGCGAGGTGCCTTATCTCCAATCCATGCCCAGCCCCGGGGAAGAGAATGCGCTTCCGTATAAATCCTCGGTGACGTTTCAACCGGAGGATTTGAAAAAATGCCTTGCAGCGGATGGCAAAAGTCCGAATTTTTCGGGTGATCCGGAAGGCTGGATCGGAGACATCCAATATACGCAGGGCGGAGGCGTATCAGAAATGAAGATCGGTGGTGTATCATTCAGCGGTGTCGAACTGAGAAGGCTTTTGCACCTGAATTCCACAAAATTCACAGTGTCCGTGGACGGAGCAGGCTTTTCCTTTGAGGTCCTTGGGTATGGGCACCGGGTGGGAATGAGCCAGTACGGGGCAAATGAAATGGCAAAAAACGGATTTTCCTATTCGACGATTTTGACCTATTATTACCAAGGCGTGAAAATAAAAAGCCTGTCCCAAATTTCTTTGGGACAGGCGAACAATCCATAGATTAAAGAAGACTCAGAACAAACGTCAGAATGACAAACACTGCTGCGATCCATTTGGTAGCCCGGGCGAGCTTGGCATCGAGACCCTTGTTCTTGTTCTTGGACATAAACGATTCGCTGCCGCCGGCAATGGCCGCGGAAAGACCGGCGCTCTTGCCGGACTGGAACATAATGATAACGGTCAGACCGACTGCAAGAATCAGCTGTACAATGGTGATAATCAATTCGAGAGCGTTCATAATTCCTCCAAAATCATTCGATACCGTTCTTCGTCGGCAGACGGCAAGCCGAGATCCGTGAAATCCAAGCTATAAACAGCAAAAATAATAATAACACAGATGCCACGAGGTTGCAAGCATAATTTATTGATTTTGACGATTTTTAATCTAGGACTTGACAACCCAACTGCCGGTAGCGGCGCAAGTCAGGTAGGCGTTGATAAAACCGTCCAGATCGCCGTCCATGACCGCATTGATGTTTGTCATTTCGTAGCCGGTACGGGTATCTTTGGCCAGCGTATAGGGCATGAAAACGTAGTTGCGGATCTGGCTGCCCCACTCGATTTTCAGCTGTGCACCCTTGATGTCGGAGATCTTGTCGAGATGCTCCCGCTCCTTGATCTCAATAAGCTTGGACCGGAGCATCCGCATACAGGTTTCTCGGTTCTGAAACTGATCGCGCTGTGTCTGGCAGGATACCACGATGCCGGTGGGCTTGTGAATCAGACGGACGGCAGAGGAAGTCTTGTTGATATGCTGGCCGCCGGCGCCGGAAGAGCGATAGACCTGCATCTCAATATCTTCGGGCCGGATCTCCACATCCTTGCTGTCGTCGGTAATCTCGGGGATTACCTCGACCGCAGCAAAGGAAGTCTGGCGGCGTGCATTGGCATCGAACGGGGAGACACGCACAAGACGATGGACACCGTTTTCGCTTTTAAGGAAACCGTAGGCATTGGCGCCCTCGATCAGGATGCTGGCAGACTTGATGCCGGCCTCATCTCCGTCGAGATAGTCGAGAATCTTATAAGTGAATCCGTGCGCCTCGGCCCAGTGCGTGTACATCCGGTAAAGCATCTGCGTCCAGTCCTGTGCTTCGGTGCCGCCGGCGCCGGACTGAAAGGACATGATCGCGTTGTAGCTGTCGTACTCCCCGGACAGGAGCGTTTCCAGTCTGGCGTTTTCCATCTGTTCTTCGAGCTCGTGATACCCGTCTTTCAGCTCGCTGAGCATGGAATCGTCATTTTCTTCGAGTGCCATTTCACAGATCGTCATGAGATCATCCCAATGTGTGCGCATTTTGTGATAGCGCTCAACCTTGGCCTCAACCTGCCGCGTATGTTTCATGACCTTCTGCGACTGCTCCTGATTGTCCCAGAATCCGGCGGATTCGATCTGCGCATGCAGACGGTCCAGCTCATCCATACAGGCGTCAATATTCAGTGAGGCAGCAAGTTCATCCAGCTTCGGACGAAGGCCGTTCAATTTAACCTTATATTCTTCAAACTCTATCATAAATACCACGCTTCCCAAAAATATCTAAACTATTATATCCGATAAAAGATCCGATGTAAAGAGGGTCGGCAGGCCGGATGGCCTGCCGATCTATCTTTCACTGACAGAATATTCCGTATCGGAGAATATATAGTCGTCCACATCTCCAAGCGTCTGGTTTTGCACTGTGTTCAGGTGGCATTTCTCGTTTTTCATGCAGATCTCCTTTCCAGCGTTTCAGAACATTCTATGCCGGTTGTTCTGGAATATTCCCGTTTTTTTCACCCGGATTGAAAGCATGACGGAATTGTGGTAAACTAAACGAACGAATGGAAAAGGGGATGCCTGAATGAAACTGATGATTCTGGATGGAAACAGTGTCGTAAATCGTGCTTTTTATGGAGTAAAACTGCTTTCCACACATGATGGAATTTATACTAACGCCATTTTCGGCTTTTTAAATATTCTGGAAAAGCTTCGCGCAGAGGAGGTGCCGGATGCCCTTTGCGTAGCGTTCGACCTCAAAGCCCCCACCTTTCGCCATCTCCAGTACGCGGGCTATAAGGCGACGCGTCATCCCATGCCGGAAGAACTCTGCATGCAGATGCCGTATCTAAAAGACGTGCTCCGGGCCATGCGGATTCCCATCTATGAGTGCGAGGGCTGGGAAGCGGACGATGTAATCGGAACCGTCGGAAAGGACTGCGAGAATAGCGGTTGGGACTGCGTCATTGTGACCGGCGACCGGGACAGTCTTCAGCTGGTGTCCAGCCGCGTGCATGTCAAGCTCGTGACGAGCAAAATGGGTCAGACACTGACGACCTTGTATGACGAGGAAACGTTCAGGGAGGAATATGGCTTTGAGCCCAAGAGGCTGATTGACCTCAAAAGCCTGATGGGGGACAGCTCCGATAATATTCCGGGTGTCGCGGGCGTAGGACCTAAAACAGCCACGGAACTGCTTTTGCAGTTTGGTTCGCTCGACGGGATCTATCAGAATCTGGACGGCATAAAGGAGTCGGTACGGAAAAAACTGGAGTCCAGCCGGGATATGGCCTATCTCTCCTATGATCTGGCGACGATTCGCTGTTCGGCGCCAATCGCATTCACCCCGGAAAAAAATCTGGTGCAGGAACCGGACGGACCGGCTTTGTATGAGCTTTTTACAAAGCTCGAATTTGTCAGACTGATCGATCGCTACCATTTGCATTCGGTGCGGGAGGAGCGCCCGGAAACGGTGGAGGGAACCTGCGTTTCGGAAACGATATGCTCGATGGCCCGCGCGCGGGAGCTGTTTTCATCCTTTGCCGCGGAGCCGTTTGTCTGCGTGCTTGCGTCTCCGGATCTCAGCAGCTTCGCCGTGGAGGGCTGCGGGCAGATGAGCCTGTTTTCCAGGGATGTGCTTGGAGAGGACTATTTTGCTGCCATGAGGGAATTTTTCGGCGGACGGATCAAGAAAGCAACCCATGACTGCAAGAGTCTCTGCCGTGCGCTCCTGGAGCGAAACGTGGAACCGGCGAGTTTTGAGTTTGACACTGCGGTCGCAGCTTATCTGCTCGATGCCACCGCCGGAGGCTACGAGCTGGAAAAGCTGACGGTGCAGTATCTGGGATTTGAACTGCCAAAGCCGCCGGATGGAGCTTCGGAGCAGGCTGCCGCGCTGTCGGTGCTGTTTTCCCGAACTGCCGCTGTGCGTGCGCTGCATGACACGCTTGCAGAGAAACTGCGGCAGGAGGGTATGGATGCACTTTATTCCGGAATCGATCTGCCGCTCTGCGCAGTACTCGCCGATATGGAGCATACGGGCGTGTTGGTCGACCAGCTCGCTCTCATCTCTTTTGGGAATATGCTCTCCGGGCGGATCAATGCGTGTCAGCAGACAATTTTTGATATTGCCGGCGGCGAATTCAACATCAACTCCACCAAACAGCTTGGAGACCTTCTCTTTGAGAAATTGAAGCTTCCAGCCGGGAAAAAGACAAAGAATGGATATTCAACGAATGCCGACGTGCTGGAAAGGCTGCGCGGCCGTCATCCGATTATCGATGCCATCCTGGACTACCGGACACTGACCAAGCTGAAATCCACCTATTCCGACGGGCTTGTCAAACAGATTGCTGACGACGGACGGATCCATACGTCCTTTCAAAACACGGTGACGGCAACAGGCAGACTTTCTTCGACAGAGCCCAATCTGCAGAACATCCCGGTCAGAACAGAGTTGGGCAGCGAGATCAGAAAAATGTTTGTACCTAAGGACGGCTGCATTTTTGTTGATGCCGATTACAGTCAGATTGAGCTGCGCGTGCTGGCGCATATTGCGGACGACAAAAGAATGCAGCAGGCTTTCTTATCCGGCATGGACATCCATACCGCAACAGCTTCGCAGGTGTTCGGTGTCGCGCCGGAGAACGTGACGCCGCTAATGCGGCGTCATGCAAAGGCGGTCAATTTCGGAATCGTCTATGGGATCTCGGAATTCTCCCTTTCGGAAGATATTGGTGTTACACGGCGGGAAGCACGGGACTATATTGACCATTACCTGGAGAACTATTCCGGAGTCCGGCAGTATATGAAGGATATTGTCGAGAAGGCAAAGGCAGACGGATATGTGACGACGCTCTTCGGCCGCAGACGGTATCTGCCGGAGCTAAAGAGCAGCAATTTCAATCTTCGGTCCTTTGGCGAGCGGGTTGCGCTGAACACGCCGATTCAGGGTACAGCTGCCGATATTATCAAAATTGCGATGCTGCATGTCAGCGAAGCACTGAAACAGCAGAAACTGCACGCGAAATTGCTGCTTCAGGTGCATGACGAGCTGATTGTGGAATGTCCGGTCGAGGAAGCGGAAAAGGTGACGAAACTTGTCACGGAACAGATGCAGAATGTGGTTCAGCTGCGTGCACCGCTCATCGCGGAAGCCAAGCAGGGGACCAGCTGGTATGAGGCAAAATGATGGAATTTCAGATTGTTCCGATGCAGGGAAAACACATTCCGCAGATCGCAGAACTGGAAAAACTGTGTTTTTCCGATCCATGGAGTGAAAATTCTCTGCGCGCAGAACTGGAAAATCCCCTTGGACTCTGGCTGGCAGCTCTATGCGGGGAACGCTTGATCGGGTACATTGGAAGCGAGCTGGTCCCGGATGAGGCGGATCTGATGAATCTGGCCGTTGCGCCGGATGTTCGGCGTCAGGGTGTGGCGGAGGCATTGCTTTCCTCAATGCTGGAGAGCCTGAAAGCGCGCGGAATCGTCAGCCTGACGCTGGAAGTCAGAGCTTCCAACCGTCCAGCCGCTGCACTCTACGAAAAATTCGGATTTTTACAGGTCGGACGCCGAAAAAATTATTATTTTCATCCCACAGAGGATGCCTGCATTCTCAGGAAGGAGTGGAGTTTTTGAATATTCTTGCTGTGGAATCATCCTGCGATGAGACCGCTGTGGCGGTTGTTCGTGACGGAAGAGAGATTCTGACTGATTGCATTGCCTCCCAGGTGGAGCTGCACAAGCTCTACGGCGGCGTCGTGCCGGAGCTGGCGTCCAGAAAGCATATCGAGGCGATATACGGTCTGGCAGATCAGGCACTGGAACGCTCAAAGTGTACCCGATCCGACATCGACGCCATCGCGGTCACCTATGCGCCCGGTCTGATCGGTGCTGTTCTGGTCGGCGTCAACTTCGCCAAGGGAGCTGCGCTGTCGCTTGGTGTTCCGCTGATTCCGGTTCATCATATCCGCGGACATATTGCGGCGAATTACCTGGCCTACCCGGAACTGGAGCCTCCGTTTCTATGCCTGGTCGTCTCCGGGGGACACACCCTGATTGTGGATGTCAGGGGCTACACGGAGTTTCATATTATGGGTTCCACGCGTGATGACGCTGCGGGAGAGTGCTTCGATAAAGTCGCCCGTGTGATTGGAATGCCATATCCGGGCGGCGCGGCTCTGGATAAGGCTGCAAAAGCGGGGGACGAGGACAAGTACACTCTGCCGCATACCAAACTGAGCGGGAATCCGCTCGACATGTCTTTTTCCGGTCTGAAAACCGCGGCTCTCAATTTAATCCATACAACGCAGCAGAGAAACGAGATGCTGGATGTCCCATCTCTCTGCGCATCCTTTTCCAAAGCGGTCAGCGAGATGCTGGTGCCGCGTGTATTCTCGGCACTGGATCAGACCGGGTACCGGAGACTGGCGATTGCGGGCGGTGTCGCGGCCAATTCCCGTATCCGGCGTGATTTTGAAACAGCCTGCTGCCAACGGGGTGCGAAGCTTTATGCGCCGCCGCTCAGCCTCTGCGGCGACAACGGGGCCATGATCGGAAGCCAGGGATACTATGAGTTCCTGGCCGGTCATCTGGCTGGACAGGATTTAAACGCATTTGCCACCATGTCAATTGAACAGCCGTTCTGAATCTCAGCTTTTGCAACACCTGAAGAAGATAATCAGCAGGGAGGCCGTAAAAACAATTGTTTTTGCGGCCTCCCTGCTGATTGACAGAAGAAAATGGAGAGAAGACCGGGATAGAATATCCCATCCGGACCGGAAAACTCTGTTTTGAGAAACCATATACACGGAAATATCCATTGTTAAAACAGCCAGAATTTTTCGGATGATTGACACAGAACATTCAAAAGCAGATGTTATGTTAATCATTTTCACGCTGTTATTCATGAAAGAAACGGAATGGCGGAAGTGTTAAAAAATGTAAATTATGTGGATTGAAACCGAAATCAGGAACTTTGACGCCTGTGGAGAAACCTGTTGACAATGTGTATAACTTCTGAAGCGCATTTTGCAGGTTATGATTATGGTGAACCTAAAGAAATTTGGCTTTTTGAAATCAACAAAAACACAGAAAGAGGATTCCTGTATAAAACAGGTTCAGGCAGCAGAATTTCTTTTCAAACCACTCAAATCATGATATACTGAATAAAAACCTGAAGTCACCTCATAGATATTACAGGGTGATTTTATGAATGGAAAAGGAAAGGCTCTGTTGGCTGTTATTCTGTCCGTCAGCATCGCTTTGCCTTGTTTTGCGTTTTTTACGGTGAATACCGGGAAAAACACGGTATTCACCAGCAAGGAAGACGATCACATTACAGTTGTGATTGACGCCGGACACGGCGGAGAGGACGGTGGGGCGGTTTCCGCCTCAGGGGTGCATGAGAGCCGGCTCAATCTGGAATTTGCGCTGCGTTTGCGGGATCTGCTGACATTCGCAGGTGTCCGGTCGGTGATGATTCGAGACAGGGATCAGTCCGTATATACTGGGGAATGCGGCAGCATGGCGGAGAAAAAAGTATCAGATCTAAAAAATCGCGTCAGGCTGGTCAGCCGTGTGGGCAATCCGCTGCTCATCAGCATCCATCAAAATTATTTCCCCGAGAGCAAATATCGCGGGACTCAGGTGTTTTATGCTGAAACAGACGGGAGCGAGGAACTGGCGCAGCTTGTTCAGAACACCATACGGGATGCGGTTGATCCACACAACCACCGGCAGATTAAAAAAGCAGAATCGGTATATCTGATGGAGCATATTGCATGCACAGGGATTCTTGTGGAATGTGGTTTTTTATCGAACGAGGAGGAAGCCGGACTTCTGCAAATGGAAGGATATCAAAAAAAACTGATGACGGCGCTCTGCGGTGCAGCTGTTTTTTATTTAAACCAAGGAAGGAAACCGGATGAAATCTAAGACTGTTTTTTATTGTACCAGCTGCGGGAACGAGACACCGCGCTGGCAGGGCCAGTGTCCGGCCTGCGGAGCCTGGAACACCATTGTTGAATTCGAAGATAAACCGGCAGCGCCCGGAAAACCATCTGTACGGACAGGCACAAGACATGTGCCAAAAATGCTGCATGAGGTCGAGACGGGCGGCGAGACGCGTTTTTCCACAGGTATGGGAGAATTGGACAGGGTACTCGGCGGCGGCGGTGTGAGGGGCTCCCTGGTTCTGGTGGGCGGCGCGCCCGGAATCGGAAAATCCACACTGCTTCTTCAAATCTGCGCGTATCTCGGAGAAAAACTGAAAATCCTGTATGTCTCCGGTGAAGAGAGTGAACAGCAGATTAAAATGCGGGCGAACCGACTGGCGGTGGACAGTCAAAATCTGTATGTTTTGTCTGAAACGGACATGGGCACCATTCTGGAAGCCGTAAACGAACTAAAACCCGACATTCTGATTGCCGACTCCATCCAGACACTCTATTCTGATGACAACACCTCTGCTCCGGGCAGCATTTCTCAGGTAAAAGACTGCACAATGGCGCTTATGCAGCTCGCGAAGGGCAGCGGGGTGACAGTTTTTGTGGTTGGACATATCAACAAGGAGGGAGCCATCGCAGGCCCCAAGGTCCTGGAGCATATGGTTGACTGTGTTCTTTATTTTGAAGGAGAACCTGCCAGCAGTTACCGGATTCTCCGAGCTGCGAAAAACCGATTTGGCTCCACAAACGAGATCGGTGTTTTCGAGATGGCAGATCATGGCCTGAAAGAGGTTCCAAATCCGTCGGAAATGCTTTTGGCTGGGCGTCCGCTCGGTGCCCCGGGAACATGCGTTGCATGTGCAATGGAGGGAACCAGACCGGTTTTGGCAGAGGTTCAGGCTCTCGTAGCAAGAACAAGCTTCAATGTTCCGCGCAGGACAACAGACGGCTTCGACTTTAACCGCGCGAATCTGCTGCTCGCAGTGATTGAAAAACGCGGTGGACTCAATATCGGCATGTGTGACGCCTACATCAACGTCATCGGCGGCTTGCAGCTGGATGAGCCGGCGGCAGATCTGGCAGTGGTTTTGTCCATTGCCTCCAGCTATCGGGACAAGCCCATGGACGGTGCGACGACTGCAATCGGAGAGGTGGGCCTCACCGGCGAGATCCGGGCGGTTGCAGCCTTGCAGCAGCGTCTGGCGGAGGCTGCCAGGCTGGGGTTTACCAGCTGTGTGATTCCCCGGCATGGAACCCAGCAGATCACGGCTCCGGACAATATGAAGTTGATCCGCGTCCGAAACATCCGGGAAGCAATTGAGATTTCCCTTTAGGAGAACGCATGGAAGCAGAAAAATTACTCAGCACGCTGCATACGGCCGAACATCTGAAGGATGTCACACGGCACTGCTATACCTCCGGCGGGAGACATGAAAGTGTGGCGGAACACTCCTGGCGGCTGGCCCTTATGGCCTTCTTCGTACGGGATGAATTTCCGGAACTGGATATGGACAGGGTGATCCGAATGTGCCTGATTCATGATCTGGGTGAGGCGTTTACGGGGGACATCCCCTCTTTTGAAAAAACAGGAACGGATGAAAAGCGGGAGGATATGCTTCTGCAGAACTGGGTTGACTCCCTTCCTGAGCCTTATCGGACAGAGATGACGGGTCTATACCGGGAAATGGCGGAACGGCAGACAGGGGAAGCCAGACTTTACAAGGCGCTGGACAATCTCGAAGCAGTCATCCAGCACAATGAATCCGACATCTCCACCTGGATACCGCTCGAATATGAACTGAATCTGACCTATGCGGATGATAAAGTGGCATTTTCCGATTATCTGATCGGGCTGCGCCGGAAAATCCGGGAAGATACCATCCGAAAGATCAAAAATGCAGAGTAAAAGATCTCCGAAAACAATTTTGTTTTCGGAGATCTTTTTCAGGCCACATAATTGCGTTTTTTTGATTCAGACGCTGACTGCCTGCGAGGCAGCAGCTTCCGTAGCTGTTCCGGAGGGAGCTCGGATACCAGCACAGAGGCAAAAATGAAAACAAATCCGAGAATCAGTCTGGGAGAGAGCAGCTCATTCAGGAAGATCACGGAGAAGAGAATTCCGAAGACGGATTCGGTGCTCATGAGGATGGATGAACTGGCCGGCGTCGCATACTTTTGGCCGACGTTCTGAAGGAGCAGAGCGACTGCCGTACAAATGAGCGCCAGATAAAGTACGCTCCCTGCTGCACCAGCCCCGATTCTGAGCGTGACATCCTCGGTCAGAAAAGCGGTGATCCAGGCGAAAACAGCACAGAAGCCAAACTGCAGGATTGTCATTAGAATGCAGTCCCGACCGCCGCTCAGACGACCAACAGAGGCAATATGGGCCGCGAAGAAGAATCCGCTCAAAAGGGCCAGCGCATCGCCGGGAACGATGGAAAAGCCGCTTGTAACGGAAGAGAGCACAATGCCGGTCACACAGAGCAGGGCGGCCGCAAGATGCCGGAGTTCCGGCTTTTTACCTCCGATCATCCAGTAGATAAAGGGGACCAGAACACAGTATATGGACGATAAGAAGCCGCTCTTGCCGGGCATGGCGAGTGTCACGCCGATCGTCTGTATCATATATGCAATGGAAAGGCAGGCCCCCATCACGGCACCGCGCCAAAGGTCGCCGACTTTTATCCGGCGGAGATGACGATGGAATACAATTGCCAGAGTCAGAAAAGCAAGCGTGAAGCGAACGGCGATCAGCGTGCTGGGCGGTATATGACTGACGGCTGATTTGACAACGACCAGCGAGCTTCCCCAGATAACGCCGACCATCAGCAGGGCTAGACGGGACAGAACCCAAATTCTGCGGGAACTGTCATTGTTTTTCATAGACAGGCTCCTTTACTGAAGCGTTGCGTAGATCACGGCCTTGATGGTGTGCATTCTGTTTTCCGCTTCGTCGAACACGACTGACTGCGGCCCTTCAAAGACTTCATCCGTGACTTCCATTTCCGTGATGCCGAACTTTTCCGAGATGCTCTTTCCAATCACGGTTTTTGTATCATGAAAAGAGGGAAGACAATGCATGAAAATAGCATCGGGTCTGGCCTCCAGCATGGTCTGAGCGGTAATGCGGTACGGTGTCAGTTCGCGGATGCGCGATTCCCATACACTGTCAGGCTCGCCCATGGAGACCCAGACATCGGTATAGAGAACGTCGGCTCCGGCGGCGGCTTCGTGCATATCCTCGGTCAGACGAATGGTGCAGCCGTTTTTCTCGGCAATTTTTCGGCAGGTTTCCACCAGACCGGCTTCAGGAAAAAGATCCCTGGGCGCACAGGCCGTGTAATTGAGCCCCATTTTCGCACAGGCGACCATGAGCGAATTGCCCATGTTGTTTCTTGCATCACCGAAATACGTGAAGTTGATGCCCTTCAGTCGGCCCTTTTTCTCCTCGATGGTGAGAAGATCAGCCAGCATCTGCGTGGGATGGAATTCCGTTGTGAGACCGTTCCAGACCGGCACGCCCGCATAGGCGGCAAGCTCTTCCACAATTGCCTGGTCGTATCCGCGATATTCGATTCCGTCGTACATCCGTCCAAGAACACGGGCTGTATCGGGAATGCTCTCCTTTTTGCCCATCTGGCTGCTGCCGGGATCAAGATAGGTGACGCCCAAGCCGAGATCCCGGCAGCAGCCAGATGGGCAAAAAGGAGAGCATTCCCGATACAGCCCGTGTTCT
>Ga0183095_11336_pt1 | contig 21033 bp, 14 predicted proteins | sample BioMet4_FD_130346 | JGI IMG/M metagenome (GOLD analysis project Ga0183095, IMG submission 130346) | Microbial communities from bioreactor (seeded with sewage sludge) at LBNL, California, USA - Biofuel metagenome 4 (v2) (version 3) | ecosystem: Engineered > Bioreactor > Anaerobic > Unclassified ...
TCCTTTTTCCGTTTCACTGAACGCCAGCCGAAGCCGGACGTTTTCCTGCCGCAGTTCGGCAAGTTCGTTGGCCGACTGTCCGTAAGCACTGCTCAGCGAAACGCCGCACAAAACGGCGGCACATGACATCCATATCCATGATTTGCGCATGATGATTTCTCCCGCGCGGTTGTTTTGAGTTCAGTCTTTTGCAAAGACTTGCGTTACTATAATATCGCAAGGCGCAAAAATAAAATTCCAACCCGAACGAAATCGTAATTTTTCCATGTTCCCCGGGGACGAGGATTCCGGCCGCTTCGCGGTCGGCCAGCGATTCCGCGCTGGACCCGGCCCGGACACGGCCCGATGCGGAGTTGTGGCGCGATTCCGGCGGCGGCTTCCGGCTGATGCCGTCACCGCCGACTCGGAATCGCGCCACGGACGCCGTATTCTCTCGCCGGTGCTCGGGAATCTCGGACATGACAGAGGACAATTAAACTCGTGTAACCGTCAAAACGGCGTCGAGGAGTGATTTCGGGGGCCAGGGGCCGACGCGAAGCGGAGTATATACCCCGGTAGTAACGCACCGGGGCGCACCCAGTTCAAAAGTCATGGGCGGAAAGCCGCGAAAGGAAAATAGTTTCGTGGACTGGACGAATCATTCGGACTGACGATCTCTTGAATCCGGAAATTTCTTTCCGTGTCCTATGAAGATGATATAGATCTGAAAATCAATGAAATACAATTCCTTATTCCTTTTGTACCACGAGGGAGATCGTAGCAAATTGCGTTAGGATGTTTTTGTCTTATTGACACCATCCCAACGCTACCGCTTGGTCTTTTTAGACCGCCTTGGCGTTCGTTACGCTTATGCCAATGGTCCATCTCGGGGAGCAGCGTAAAACCGCCCCCCTCTCGCATAACCGTCTGGGAAAAAATAATTTAAAATTAGTCGATCTCGACCGGCAACAATACGGTTTTGCCGGCGGCGGCCGTTCTCTTTACATTACATCGTTCAATTCGCAGGCTGACGCCCCATGCCGAGCCATGATTTAACGCGAGCGCAAAGACCAGTTCATGACGGCCTTTGGGCCAATGTTGTTTGACCACTTTTCCGGCGGCGATGATCGGATTGGCGCCGTTGGGATCGCGGAAAATTTCACGATCATTATCATAGAGAATCACCGGTCCGTCATAGCCGATCAACAGTGCGACATCCATCTCTTCCGGACAGTTGTACGCAGTACGAAAATAGCGGATTTTCTCTTTCGGATCGGCATATTTTATCCGGTCACTCGGAGTCACATAATAATCCGTAGAAGGCGCCCGGCGAAAAATCAATCCATTTTGCGATGACGGTGCAACCAGGTGATCCATGGATTCCTTGACAAATACGGGATCGCTTACCTCCATATTCCGTGCGTAATCCGTCAGGGTAGGAGCGCCCGTCTGCAACGGCCCGAATGCCGGCAACGACCGTCCGGCGGAATCGACAATGTTGCAATAAGGATTGGTGCCATATCCATAGCAAAGACCTTGCTCACTGCGCAGACGTTTCTTCAACTCATCGCCGATAAACATGGAAGTCCATAACGGAATCACTACCTTATTGCCGGAAGGAATGCACTTAAAGATTTCGTTGATACTTCTCGTGCTGGCAAAACCGACGGGCCGTCCGGCGGCCTGAAGCGTTCCAATAACATTTTTAAATTTAACTTCCACAGCGGCGATACCATTGGGAAGCATGACTGATTGAACAGAGTCCAGTTCAATCGGCGGCGGCAACGCACCACGCTCTTTCCGCAAGGAACGCATCGCTTCGGCCAGGCGGCGGCCCAATACTATTTGATCTTTTCCACTAAGGTGAATCGGGTCATCTGTATCCAGATCGATGACCGGAACGCAAGTCAAGTTTTTGAGCCGTTTCGGCAATAACCGCTGCTGTTCCCGAATCGACATCCACAGCCGAGCGATCATGGCTTCGCATTGATCCGTCAACCGTCCGATTTGAACGATGGCTACCGGTAAATCCGGCTGATGGAAATCTTTGCGAACCGCTTTGATAAACTCCGTCATACGTTTCGTATACAGAGGAGCGGCGTCCACAATTGCATCCGCACAGCCCTGATACCAGAGCAACCCGGCGATTCGGCCCCCATTAAGTCTGAATCGTTCCAGCATGGCACCGTAGAGACTGCCGTTACCGAGTTTTTTCAGTGTCGGCGACCACTGAGCCATTGTCGTTCCGCCGTGGGCACTTGCAATCACTCCTTGCGGTACACCGGTGGTCTTGAACATCGCTTGACCAAAGGCTACGGCAGGCCCCACCCCTTTGCCGGGATTGGGCTTCCATCCCGGATTGAGTTTTTGATGGATTTCCGCCAGCGCAATATCGAACCGATGGAGCGGGTCGCGAGCTGCGGCCCAATGGTTATCCAGGTAAAACGCTCGAACTTCCTTGATCGGGCGCGGTGCGTCAATCAAATTACCGACGCCTTCCATATTTGACTGGCCGCCGAGCATCCAGAGGTCACCGACGTAAAGATCACGCAGTTTGAGTTTTTCAGTTCCGATCGCGAGCGTAATTTGGTAAGGGCCGCCGGTTGGAATCCCAGATAAAACGCCGTTGAAAACACCTTTGGCGGCCTGTCCAACTATCTTGGCTTGCCAATTTTTCAGCATTTTCCCCGCCTTGATCACCGCAACGCTCACGGTTCCCGTGTTTTGACATATGCCGCTGAAAATCTGGCAACTGCCGCCCTTGGCATCACGTTGCATGACCATACCGGAAAAAAGGCCCTTGATAACTTTCATCACAACCTCTGTTAATTTTACTTTCCCGCTTTGATTTTCATGCTGAAAATCCGGGTGATAGGTTCAGAGACAACGAACTTCGCTACAGGCGGCAACGCCGCCACGGCCAAATGACTCCAAGGCAAAATAATACTTTTGTCGCGAGTCCAGACAATGTAATGTCCGCTCTTCTTCCGCATGACATTGCCAAGTATGATGCAAGCGATCCGGACGAAGTCCCCAACGAATATTGACTCCGTAGGCATGGGATGGCCGTTGCCAACGCAACCGGACGATACAAGGATCTTCTCCGTCGCGTTCGGCACTCCAATTGTCAATTCGGGCTGGTGCGCCGCTACCGTCGTTGCCGAAAATGCGAAAACCGGAGAGTGCCGGAATGCCGCCGGCCGCCGCCTGTAATATTCGCACCCGCCAATGGCGACTCCGTATCGGTTGGGACAATGGACAATACACATGAGTTCGGTCTTCCGTATTTTCCGAGGCGTCATCCACACATTGCCACGTGTTATCCGGCAGACGCGTTTCCAATATCCAGCGATAAACCCGAACATCGCCATCCATACCGTAACGGCGGCAACCCGATTCGGCAAAATTGAGTTGAACCGCCATGACCGTACATTCACTACCCAGATCGACGCTCAATAACGGCGACGGATCATCCGGAGAGGCAATCCACGAGGTACGGATATCTTCATCGAAAGCCAGCGCGGCCGGATGTCCGGACTGTGAACTGGAAGCGTCGGCATCAGCATGATAACTCAACAGCATCCAGCCGGTAAAAACGTTATCGTCGTATTGCAAAGTCTTTTCCGGCACGAAATGCGGATAATCACCGAAGCGCTGTTGGCAATACATCGTGCCATCCGGCAAAAATCCGGCCGGAAAAATTCCTATCCGTCGTTCGTAAATATGCCGCGCCGCGATTCGCATCGTCGAAGCATGAAAGTAATTGCCGAATCGATCAATAAAGGTGGACGAGTGCCCGGCCCCCGTAATAAATCCACCCGGTTTGAAAGAAAGCGGATTGTCCGCTTGCGGTGCAAAGGGTCCGAACGGCGTCGGCCCCTGATAAATATCGTCCGAATAGATATTGAATTCCGTACCCGGTTGCGAGGTCTGTAAATAATATTGGCCATGATGTCGAGTCATCCAGGCCCCCTCCTGCCAACTCTCCGGCAAGGAATCGCCGCAACAAGCACAACGGACGGCATTCAATCCGGGGGTTTGTTCCGGGTCAAAAGAATTATTTTCTCCGGGTCGATGCCACCCGCAATGTTTGAGATCCAGGCGCGCAACTGAAACCGCCGAGCCCACCGGCGTATAAGTTTCCGGATCGACCTCCTGCACGGTCAAGCCGCCCTGGGTTGAACAACCGTGATATAAATACATTCGTCCGTCGGCATCCGGAAAAAATTTGGGATCGCCAACACTCCATACGGGGCCCGTTTTCACCCAATGTCCGGATGCCGGATCGGACGTCACAAAGGCAGGTGTCGGAACAAAATCTCCCGCCAGTCCGGTCGTCAGAAATAGACGATCTCCATGTTCCCACAGATCCGGACCGTATCCCTCGGAATTGGTAAAGTCCCCCGGAAGAAAAGACCAATGGGCCAAGTCGTCAGAGACGAAAAGGCCTTCCGTTTTCGATGGGCACAAATAATATTTGTCATGGAACCGAACGACTGCCGGGTCGGAACCTTCCCGACACGGTTCCAGCGCCTTGCGCCCATCCCGTTGGAAGCGATAGGTCAAATCGACCGGATTGCAGTAAGTCGTCATCATGGTTGCGCCACCGGACGAGGCGCCGGAACCGTCAATTCCCGACAGCGGAGATTGCGAAACACACTGCGTCCTCCGTCGGAAAAGATTGCGGTTCCGCCGTTGATCTGAACATAACGTTGGTGCGTCATTACCAGACGATCATCCACGTAGATTTCCACATGCTCATAGCGCACGATAACGCGCAGATGATGGGTTTGTCCGCGCCGGATCGGATGACGACGGGTTTCCGATAAATCGCCATCCGGAACATGCAGATGCTGAACACATTCCGCCTCGGCATCCAGACGAATAAAGTCGCCGTGAATGTTGTCGGCAATACCAATGACAAACCCGGCGCTGCGAGCATCGATCAAATCAATGTCGGCATCCAGAATATAAGCCGGAATTTTTTCAATTCCGAGCTTCAGAGCCACAAAAACATTTTTCCGGTTCAAAGTAATTGTCCCGTTCCCATCAATGGTTGCCGGAATTGGGATCAAGGGCCATATGTGTCCCCAGTCTTCCTGTTTGGCTTTTTCCCGCAGCGCCGCATAATCAATCGGAATTTCTCGGCAGATTGCCGCTTCGATCCGGTCGGAATACACCAGTTCCAGACGGTCGCCGGAAGCCCGGAAGCACTTGGGAATCGTTACGGTTCCACACTGTGGGGTGCAATTGTCGGTACGCGTAGGCGTTTCCCGGTCGGTATAGAGACAATACAGTTCGCCCTGATAACGCAGACTGCGCAGTGCCGGCGGCCCGAACCAGGCCCGGTTGCCGAGCAGGACATTGTCTTCCGGTTCATAGAACGGCCCGAGCGGATTGTCCGCGACCGCGTACAGCGTACCGTGATGATAATCGCAGCCGGAGAAAGGAGACAATTCCCCGTAGAGAATCCCGGAAAGCGCCATCATATACCACCGTCCGTTGATTTCAAATACATCAGGCACTTCCACGACCGCTTGATGTGGAGCAAATACCGGCGGTAACTGTTCCCAATGGATCAAATCGCGACTTCGCGCCGCGGCAACCACGCTGGCTTCACCCTGGTTGTCGGAGGGAATGCGAGTCGTAAAATAGCCGATCCAGCCGTTTCCCGCCGGGTCCGGAATAATCATGATATCACGGCAATCAACATGATTGGAGATTGGTCTGGCCGGATTACTGTACCACCGCGGATCCGGTGAAATGACCGGATTACCCGGATAACGCGGAAACGATTTCAGATCCGGCGAAATGCTTAAGCCGATGGCTTGCGTATCCACCGGATAGTCTGTTCCCCGCATGGTATAGAATATATAATTGAGCTGATTGTGCCGAACCGCACAGCCAGTCCAACATTGCCCGTCTTCCTTCGCCGTCCCGGCGGCGGCCGGGTCTAAAATCGGAGCCAAGGTTTCCCAATGGATCAAGTCCCGACTGACCGCATGCCCAGTCGGCGGTTCATACCATTTGCCGTGATCCGGACTTTGGATATGAAAAAGATGAACCTCCCGATCTTCAACCGGCAAGTACCAGGTATCTCCAACATAAAAATGTTCGGGCCGATAATTCATAAAAGTGTTCCCTCAAAAAATTCAACAACTATATATTAATGCTTAATAATCAAAATATCGCCCCAATTCCGGCGGTCGGAAAATTCCACCATCGGATGAGGGGTATATTGTTCAAAAATAATGATTTCATTCTTCCCGGGGCGAAGTAGTTCTCCCGGTAAGAAAAGCGCATCGCCCGGTCCGATGTCCCAATACCGTCCGAGGTTGAAACCATTGACGGTAACAAAACCTTTCTTGCCGGGAAATTTCAGCCAGGTATTCGCCGGGACGTCGACGGTCAATTCGGTCCGGTAAAAGGCCGGCGTGTCGGGTGGAAGTTGCCGCATCGGTTCAAACGTCAATTGCGACAGGTTGTTCATCGGCAGAGAGATACATTCAAAGTTAAGCGTAAAGTGACAGCTGCCGGCACCGACGAGAACTTCCTCCACGCCCTTGGTCTCCTGTCCGCAGGCCGGACCGAAATTGACATAACCGAGGTTTTCCACGAGTACGTCGAGTCGTCCGTTCGGAGCGTCAAGACGGAACTCGACCGTTTGCCGTTCGTCGTTTCGCGAAAAATCGCCCAGAAATTTATGATCCAGAAATACCTGGGCGCGATCGTGCAGTTTCCACAGCCCGATTGACGCCGGATAGACATTGCCGCACGGCCCCTGAATTTCAGTTCGGTAAAGCATAAAGCCTTCACTTTGTCCGACGGTTTCCATGGTTTCCGGTGAACTGGTATGATGTACCGTTCCGATTTCCTCCCAGTGCGAAAACAACGGAGCACAACCGGTAAACGGTACCGAGGCATATTGTTTTTTTACGGACGGAGCAAAGGTTCGTTCCGGTATTTCCGGACGGTATTTCCGGAGAATCTCACGATAGCGCTCGTATTTGGGCGTTATGTCTCCGGCTTCGTCCAGCGGAGCATCGTAATCATAACTGGTGGTGTCGGAAGCATATTTCATTCCGTTTTCACCGCTGCCGCCATAGTAGTAATTGGCCCCGGCGGTGAAGCCGAAATTTGTCCCGCCGTGAAACATGTACAAATTAACCGAAGCCCCGGCGGCAACCATTGCTTCAAATTCAGTTTCGTGAAGCGTCCCGGCAAATTGCCGATGCGCCGCGCCCCACTGATCGAACATTCCACACCAATATTCCATACACATATCCGGTCCGTCGGGACGAATGGTACGTTTCAATGCGAGTTTTTTCAGGCACTCTCCCGGTCCCATTGTCAATGCTACGGCGCACTCCGGGATCATTCCGCCATAAACCAGCGATTGATCGCCGCCGCCGTCTGCCGTAATCAGCGGAATGTCAAATCCGGCATGGATGAACATGGTGCGAAGTTTTTCCAGATAGACGTGATCACTCCCGAAATTACCGTATTCATTTTCAACCGCGGCCAGAATAATCGGGCCACCTTGCGTGTACTGATATTTCGCCATGCGGGGCAAAAGTTCGCCGAACCATTTTTCGACCGCGTCCATGTAAATCGGATTATCACGCCGAATGCGGCAGCCGGGACGGGACGTAAGCCAAACCGGAAAACCGCCGTTGTTCCATTCCGCACAGATGTAAGGCCCCGGACGGAGAATAACCAACAGCTCGTGTTTCTGGGCCAACCGGAGAAAATTTTCTACATCGAAACGACCAGAAAACTCATACTTTCCCGGAGCCGGTTCGTGCATGTTCCAGGCAACATAAGTCTCTACGGCATCCAAGCCCATTGCTTTTGCTTTTTCCAGCAAGGAATCCCATTGCCCCGGCAAACTGCGAAAATAATGAATTGCTCCGACAATAATCTGCCGAGGCTTGCCGTCGATGATGATATCGTGATCGAGAATTTTTACCGAAGGTGCAAGCATTGCTTCTCCTTAACTAAGCGGTCCTGCTTATTTTATTGTACCTTATGGCGCCTTGTTTTGAGCTTAATCTGCAACATCTATATTTAATGAATTTTTGCGTTTAAGCTTAAACAAAAAAATTAAAAAATCCATTTATTACCAATTTTATTGCCATATTCAGCAATTCACCGCGACCAATTCAGGTGTTTTCGGGCAAGCTGACGGGTTCCGCAGACTGTTCAGAATTTCCCGGAGACTGAGCGTTGCCCCGCCGACAATCAAGTCGGCCGCACCGTAATAGATGGTGATCCGGTCGCCGTCGACGATCTGGCCGTTGGTAAAGATGCAGGCGCCGCAGAAACCTTTCATTTCATAGGCGGCGGTCGGCTCCACGATCGGAGCTGTCGACCGGGCAAGCACCTTCCACGGCTCGTCGAGATCGCTCAATATCGCGCCGAGACAGTAGCGGCCGTTGCGGTCGGCGCCGTGATAGATTTCCAACCAGCCGTATTCGGTTTCAATCGGGCTTGCTCCGGCACCGATCCGCTGTTCATCCCAACGGTTCGGGCGGATGGCGGCAAATTCCCGTTGATTGCCCCAGTAACGGAGATCCGGGGAAGCGGCAATCCACATGTTGTTGTCGCCGATGTTGCCCGGGCCGGGACTGCTCGGACGATGCAGACAATAATACAGTCCGTTGATCTTACGCGGAAACAACGCGCAGTCCTTGTTGGGGGGCGGCAGCATGATTTCCCGCGGCGAAAAATGGTTCCAGTCGGTCGTGGTCATATGTCCGACCGCAACCGCCGAATCGCCGACGGCGGTGTAGGTGAGATGATAAACGCCTTCGATTTCTTCCACGCGGCAGTCTTCAATCCCGAACCGTTCCGCCGGCCCTTTCGGAAAAATCCGCGCTGCGGGATCAAGGTTGAAATTTTTACCGTCATCATAACTCCAGGCGATCAGCAGATGCGACATCGTCGTCAGAAACACCTTTTCGTTATAGAAGAAGCCGCGCGGATCGACTTGACGGAACAAGGGATCCTGCTTCGAGACCAGCCAGGGTTTAACCCGGCCGGTTTTCTCGTCTACAACCAGGGTAGCGACGTGACCGTCGTCGCAGAGCGGCCGCTCGGCCACCCGCAGCAACAAGCCGACCCGGTCGCGATAGCGGAAAGCGCCCGGATTGAGCACGCATTCCACCTTGACCCCGGGGATCGAGGGCGGGATATTTTCCGGACGAAAAATCGGGTTATGTTCAAAACGTGTTGCCGTACAAGTCATTTTTTCAGTTCCTTTGCAATTTCATCGGCATCGTCAAGCGCATAGGGATGACGACTCCCGGTGATGTGATAGAGTTCTTTGCGGTTCAGTTTCCGGTCGCTGCCGACCAGAAAAACCGGCATGTAAATACCGCCGGCCGAACCGTGGTTGGTACAGATGACCGCAACCGTGTTCTGTCCTCCGTGCAGGTATTTTTTTATTTCCGCCCCGAAGGGATGATTCCATAAATTATAGATCGTCATGCCGGTGCTTTTCAGGGTGTGTTCGAAGGCTTTCACGCCGTTGACATAGATGACGGATTCGCAGTCGACGGAGCCGAAGAACAGATTGTAATAGCGATATTTTAATTCCGCCGGAAGTTCGATGGTGTTACGGAAAACCGCAGTACCGATGTAGCCGGGGTACCCCTGCGCTTCCCAACCGACGCCGAGATTGTCAAGATAGTCGTCCCAGTTGGCGGTATTGAGCTGGACTTTTACGTCGTTGACGGCTTCACGCTGAATTTCTTCCGGCGTTGTCAGCAATGGAAACGCTTTGAATTTCCAAAGCGAAAAAAGCTTGTTGACTTCGATCCGGCTTCCCTGAAAGTCGATGATTTTCTGTTCCCCGGCAATCCGGATGCCGTCCCGTTTCTTAATCTGCGCCAGCCACTGATCCAGGCGGATTCCTTCGCTGTAATGAGTGATTTTTTCCCGCTGCGCCATGGCGGCGAAATCGGCGAGCTGACGTCTGAACTCCGGCGAATAGGGTTTGCCGGCTTTTGCCGCTTCCACCGATTGTTTATTCATATTGCGGATGGCCAGCGGCACGGCCGCCAATTCAACGCGCGGCAACAGGTCTGCCCGATGATTCCGCTTAAGCAGGTCGCGCGCTTCCTGCAAACAATTTGCTTCAAAAAAGTCGAAGTCCGCGGCATTTTCCGGGCCGCCGCGACCGGCTTTGCCCATTTCGTAAATCCGGAAATAAAGTTTTTTCATCGCCGGAGAAGCCGGACCGTAAACGCCGTCGAGATAATCGTCCATCAGCGGTTCAATCGGCTGATTCGGATTCCAGAGCAGTTTTTCAAAGCACCAGGAGGAGATATCTTCCAGTGCCGCGCCAGGAGTTGCCAGAGCCCCTTGCAGCATCACTCCGGTGACGCCGTTTTTCGCATAGAACTTGAGGTTCTGCGCCATGGAGTACAGACTCGGTTCATAGGCAAAGTAGTTGTTGAAATTGACGTAATAATCCCAGATGTAAATGGTCGAAACCGCCTTTTTCCACTGTTGCAGATTGGCGACGAATTCGGGATTCTTTTCGACCGGAATGTACTTGGCCTGACTTTGGATATCGGTACAGAGCCACAATGCGGTGTTGGCGGCCATTTTCATGTGCAGCGGCGGTTTACGGGTCTGCTGGTAGCCGAGAAAAATAATCTTGCGATCGGTAATGCCGGCTTTTTTAACTTGTTCCGCCACATAGTTTACCAGCGTCAGATGCGGCGCCGCCGTGGTTCCTTCGCGGGCGATCAGCGCTTCGCACTGCGGACAGTGGCAGCGCAGAACAGCGTCGTTTTGCGACAGGTTGACTTCTCCCGACGAATGTTTCATGGTAGCGATAATCATTTCGGCGGCTTTCTGCCGGACCATCGGGCTCAGCGGGCAAAGCTGACCGATCACCCGCTTGCCGTTTTCATCCATCATGAAGCATTCCGGATATTTTTTGAGATTTTCCGGCGTACCGGCCAGAATGTTGTTATAGGTATGAGCAAACCACCATTTGTCCTGATATGAGGCCGCGCAGAAAAAGCCGCCCAGATTATTCGGAATACCGGAAAAGACTCCGTTGCCGCGATTGCGCAACGTAAATTCCGGGCCGGTTGGAGTTCCATTGTTAGAGGAATAGAAAGACGCAGGATCGCGCATTACGGAAAAAACCGGGTCGCTTGTGCGCGATTCGATTGCGACCGTCAAGGTTGATCGCAGTGGGATTATTTCCCGTTCAGCCGGATACCACCGGCAACCCAAGTCTTCTTCCAAAAACAGATAAGTTGCATACAACGGCCCCCGCTGTTTGCCGCCGAACAGAAACAGATTGCCGTTTTTAACGGCAATACCAGCTCCTTCCGGGGAAAAAGCATGCGTCCAGCCTTTCGGTTGTTCTTTTTGCGCCAAGGCGGTTTTGCCAATGCTGATGACCGGCGGTACATATGCCTGATTTTCCCGGACGATTTTAAAATCCGCGCCGGTAATTTTATGCAGGAAGAACTGTAGTTCTTCCGCCGCCTTGGTTTCTGTCGGTAACGGATTGGCGGGCAGCAGCAGGGTATAATTCGTTTTGCCGTTGCGGGCTAAGGCTAAGGATTCTGCCATTGCCGCGGATAAGCCGAGACAGCCGACAACCAACGCGGACAAAAGAGTTTTCGCAAAAGTGTGCATGGAACAACCTGTTTCTATTTTTGTGGAATGAGTTCAAGCGCATCGAGACGAACATTTTGTGCGACATCGGATGCCAACGTGTAAACATAAAGATACCCGAACCCGCCGGGGCGGGAAAAGGATCCGCAGTCAATCCAGCGGTAATTCTTCCCCAGTTCCGAACCTTTGACTTTGTGAAAGGTTACGAAGCCGGTTTTCTGGTGGAAATATCCGATGGCCAAGACCTCTTTATCGGGTTGAGCATTGTCGACTTTGGCCCGAATCGCCATACGATACTTGCCGTCTCGCGCCAGGAAAGGATAGTCGCAGTCGTACCAGCGGATCGGATATTCGGCGGGCGTGTACGACAACAGTACCGACGCGCCGGAACCGGATTCCGGATCGGAGCTGAAAAAAGGACCGCTATTCCAACTGATCCGGCCGTGGGCCGCCGAAATCAAAATTCCGTTCAGCGGGAGTTTCCGGGGATGTTTTTGGAAATCCCAAAGGTTGAGCTGGTCCAACAGTTGATCCATTGTCCGCCCCTCCGCGAAAAAGCGGATTTCTCCTTTTTGTGCGGCCGCTGCAAATTCGGCATAGAGTCGGTTAAACTGGGTACGTTGTCCGGCGGAAGCCGCGGGATTACCCGCCTGTTGCTCAAGTAACCCGGTCAGGTGTTCGAGCTGCAACAACATAACCGGCATCGCTTCCTGGGCAAGCAACGCTTTGAGTTCCGGATCATTTTTGTTCTTCAACGCTGCTGCCGCTTTATTAAACGCATCCCAACCAGTTTTACGCAACGTTTCAAATTCGGCCAGTGCGCCGGGATTGGCCGTATTTTTTCCCTGCTTTCCCATGAAATAGATTTGACGGTAGAACCTATAAATTATGTTGCCCGCAGTCGGACCCCATACGCCACAACAGTATTCCCGGATCAGTTGCAGCGGGTCGAGCTTCGGATCCCACATCAGTTTGGCCAATACCCAGGCCCGGAGTTCTTCGCGTTCCCCGCCGATTGTGGTATCGCCCTGCAATTGGACGCCTTTCACGCCGTTCTTCGCATAATAACGCAGATTTTCGGTCATGGCGTATAACGTGGTATCATAGTGAAAGTAATTCAGAAAAGTACAGTGATAGTCCCAGATGTGGATTTCCGGCGCGATCGATTTCCACGCCTGCATCCGTTGGCGAAAGACGTCACTGGTATAAATCGGGTTCTGGCGTAGTTCTCCCGCCAGACAATCGGTACACAGCCAGATCACCACGTTGGGTTCCAACTTGAAATCCTTGGGCGGCATTCCCGTAGCCCAATACGCCAGCGTCGATACTTTCGCCTTCGGAAACTCCTTCGCCACCGCTTTCGCTACGGTGTTGACCAGCTCCATATGCGCCGTCGAATTGGCCCCGCCGCGCTTGGCGGCAGCCATACAATTAGGACAGTGACAGAAATCCGGGCTGTCGCAAATGCCGATCATTACATAGTTACAATCTGGTTTCCGGCCTAATTGTTCCAACGCAAATTTGACGGCCAATTGCCGAAAACCCGGATCGGACGGACAACGTTGGCCCGGATTGCGGCTGCCGTCGGCATTCATGGCAAAATATTCCGGATGTGCCTTAAACTGATCCGGCGGAACAATCAGATTATAAGTATGAACATCCCATGGATTGGTGTAACTCACATGACGCCCGCCAAGTTCTTCCGGAATCTTCAGATAGAGTTGCTCGGTCCGATTGCGTAGCGCCCAATCCGGATAGAGCGCACAGCCATTCAGGGAATCGCGAATACTGGGAAAAACGGGCACCGAAGTTCGGCTCTTGATGTCCGCCGATAATTCCGTTTTATGCGGAATCCGTTCCACCCGGTAACTGTACCAGCGGCAACCGAGATCGTCTTCCAGAAAAGCATAGGCGGCATTGAGGGCGCCGCGCCGACTGCCGCCGAACAGAAACAGATTCCCGTCCCGGACGGCAATCCCGTAACCGACTTCGCCGAGATCGTCCGTCCATCCCTGCGGCTTGCTCCGCTCGGCGAAAGCGGTTTTGCCGAGGCTGATGACCTTGCCGTCCGGTCGTTTTCCGTCCGCCGTCTCATTGACGGCGAAAAAATTCAGGCCGGTGATCTTTTTCAGATAGGTCTGCAGTTCCTCCTTGGCCTTGAGATCGGTCGGCAACGGAGCGACAGGCAACAGCAAGGTGTAATTCGCCTTGCCGGCGCGGCTGAAGTTCAGTTCTTCAGCCGTGAGCGGCAGGGCCGTCGTCAAGATCAGGAACAGAATAGTACTGATTCGGCACATTGTTAAAATCCATAATAAATTGGCGCCACGTTGGCTTTCGGGGCAATGCCGATCGAACCGCTACCGCGAACCTTGACCATTAGTTCGCGAATTTCGTTGACCGACAATGCGGCGGCATGACCATCGGCAAAGGAGATATTGCATTTGCCGTCATGGCGTGCGCTTAAATTGCCGACGGACCCGCTTGTATTATCAATTACGTTAGACAATGGGGCATATTGAATGACTCCGTTATAGTTAACAGAATCGCTGAATGCCATGGTATTGGAATTGGCTTTGGGCAATACCAGTCCCCAATAATACCAACTTCCTCCACTGCAGAAGAATACATTGTCCTGTACCAAATTCGCCGAGGTGACGGCCCCGTAACATACCAGTGTCCACCAGTCGCTGCCAGTTATGGATTCCGGATTGGGGCCACTCGGACAATAAGCCAAATTATTACCTTTCGGCATCGCATTCGTGTCATACCCCGGAATGGAGAGATAACCCTGACCGGACATCGGCCTTCCCGGAGCAACAACTTTTCCATAAATAGTTTGCCAACTACAATCTACACTTGAGGTCGCGCGAGTTGCAAGCAAGTTTGCATTGTCATTGGCATACATGTTACCGGCAAGAACAATCTGTTTCAACTGGCTAAGACAACTGATGGCATGGGCGCGATTTCTGGCCTTACTCAACGCCGGCAACAGCATGGCGGCCAGAATAGCGATGATGGCAATAACAACCAAGAGCTCGATCAATGTAAAACGTCTTTTCATAGGAACTAATCTCCGTTGTTAGGGGGTTAAACTATTTTTAATTCGGGAACTTGAACTTGCGGACAACTGCGGCGGTAAACCGGTGCGACCGGAACCATGACCGTCTGTTTTTCTCCGGGTTTGGCCGCCAATTGACGAATTACGGCGGTAAAGCGGCCCGACTGCATATCCAGACTGGTCAGTTCGAAAGAATCCGCCCACGGCGTATTGTTGCGGCCGACCAGAACCAGTTCTTCCGGAATGGCAATCTTTAATCGCCGGGCGGTCTTGACCAGCGGGACCAGATAACTGTCCATAGTAGCAAAATAGCCGTCGCACTGGTGTTCGCTCAACAGTTTTTCCAGATTTTCCTCATTTTGGTCCTGCGGTTCTAAAATCAACGGGGCGGGCCATCCGGCGGCGGTCAGCGTTTTTCCCGCCGCCGTCGCGATTTTCAAGTCGGTATGATAAGCGGTATCCGGCTGACCGGTCAAAATTCCGATCCGACGGCATCCATGCGCCATCAGCATTTCCATCGCCAGCAAGCCGGTCTGTTCCGTATCGGTAAGGATATAGGACGCGTTCAATCCCGGCGCATGTTCGAACCGGTTGAGAAAAATCACCGGCAACTCCGCCGACAATTGCGACAACAGGTCAAACGGAAAAATACTGTAGCCCTCGACCAGCAACAAGTCCGGCAACTGTTGCTTGCAGAAGTCCAGAAAGAAATTCGGCTGTTGGACCACATTGTAAAGGTCGAACATCGTCAGCACATAACCGGCATCCGCCATCGCATGCTGCAACGGCTGCGGAAAAATTGCATGGATAGAGCGATAATCCATCACCACCACCGCACTTTTCAAACGCTGTTGCACTTCTTTGACAAACGTTCCCCGGGGAGGCATCCGTTCCAGATAGCCGGCGCTCACCAAGCCGTTCAGCGCCTTGTTGATGGTCATATGGGCGATGTTGTACATTTTGGCCATGTCGCGTTCCGACGGCAGTTTGTCCCCCGGTTTATACAGTCCGGACTGAATCTGATTCAGCAGAAAACGGCTGAACGCTTCATACTTCGGTTCATTCCGGTTGTCGTCGGTTACAAATTCCATCAGCTTGCCACAGCTCCAATGTATTATACATGGTTGTATCATACATGATTTTCTGAGTCAAGTCAATACTGCGATAGAAAAAATTTATCTTATTTTGTAACCATAAAATGTCACAGCAATCGGTCAGTTCGCCAAGGAAACGAACTGACCGGTTGCACGGTTTGCCTATTGCAATTATTTTATCGTACATCTACCCCTTGATTATTTTTTTATATCATTAACCTGAAACTTATACGCGGCAATACCGTGATGATCCTGTTTTTTAGATGAAAACGATACGCGAACTGCATGTTCCAACAAGCATAATGCCTTTAGCAGATGTTTTCCCGAATATGGCGGCGATATTCGCGCGGGGTCATCGTGCGATTTTTCCGGAATAGACGATTGAAATTGGAAATGTTCTGGAATCCGGATTCGTAACCGACTTCGGAAATACTCCGCTCGGTTTCCGTCAGCAGTCGACAGGCATTGTCCAGTCGCAGTTCCAGAATGTACTGCGAAAAAGTTTTTCGGACAATCCGGCTGAATATCCGGCTGAATACCAACGGCGACAAACCGACGACGCGACTTACCTGCGGCAGGGTGATTTTTTCACAAAGATGACGGTTGATGTAATTCAAGGCCAAATTCATCCGCTCGGTATCGACATCCTTGGGTTGCACCGGATGCGGCGAGGTCATCAGCAGATGCCGGGGCGCAGTCGCCAGGCCGCAGAGCAAATCAAGAAACAGCACCACTTGGCGCGGACCATTGGCCTGAAACAGGGACAGAATTCTGTCGTGAAATTTCTTGCCGTCAAGCGGAGCAAACGCAACGCCGTTCTGCGCTTCCAACAGTAACAGTTTGAGCGGTCCCATTTCCGCCAGGTCAAAGAAATACCGTCCCAGGCAGTCATCGCGGAATTTAATCACTCGAGACATCGAAAGCGGTTCCCCTTCATCGTTTTCCCGGGATGCATAATGGTGGGGGATATTGCCTCCGATCAAAGCGATGTGCCCCGGCGAAAATGATTCCACGGCAGACCCGATCAATACGCTGCCGTGTCCGGAAACGATATAAGTCAACTCATATTCCGGGTGATAATGATAGATACAGCCAAGACCGCGCCCGGAAACTTCTTCCAGCACCAGACATTTCCGATTGGCCGCAAATACTTTTTCCAGACTCGGGGACGACGTCATGCTGTTTTTCATCACGGGCCATAAAGTTATAATAGTATCAATATATTTCACAAAAGTGCATGTTTTACCATTCCACCCCTTCTATAATAATACTAAACGACAGAAAAATCAACCAACAGAGAGGACGTATGGGTTTAATTCAAATGGATAAATTATTGCGGCCGGCGCGAGCGGAAAAATACGCGATTGCCGCGTTCGAATGCTGGAACAGCGCCAATATTTACGGGCTTGCCGCCGCCGCGGAAAAATGCGGTACTCCGATCATTTTTCAGGCCAGTCCGGCGGAATACGAACTGATGGGAGGACCGGAGATCATGTCCCGAATCGTTAAATTATATGTGGAAAAAACCGGCATTACTGCCGCACTGCATTTGGACCACGGGACTACTCTGGCCCAAGTGGAAGAATGCATTGACGCCGGTTTTACCTCGGTCATGTTGGATGCCTCGGCGTTGCCCCTGGCGGAAAATCTGGCATTGTCCCGTCAAGCGGCGGAAATGGCCCATCGGCATCAGGTCTCGGTGGAAGCGGAACTGGGGCATGTCGGTGGTAGCGCAGAAGGCGGCATTGTCGCGGAAAGCACGTTGACCGATCCCGACGAAGCCGCTTATTTCGTTCGGGAAACCGGCATTGATTGTCTGGCGGTCGCCGTCGGGACGGTCCATGGCGAATATCGAGGCACTCCTCATATCCGTTTGGAACGGTTGCGCCAAATTGCCGACAGGGTCGGTTGTCCGCTGGTTCTGCACGGAGGATCTGGAACGCCGCCGGAACTTCTGCGCCAAGCCATTGGGCTCGGAATCGCCAAGATTAATATTTGTACCGACATTCATAAAGTCTGGCTGGCGGGAATTGAGCAGGCCAAGGCGACGCTGACACCTTCCGTACCGGGAAATTTCTACCGTCCGGCGCACGAACTGCTGGTCGCCAAGGCCACAGCAATGATTCAACTGTTTCAAGGAAAAGAAGAGACCCGATGAAATTGAACCACGACCGAAAAATCGCCGTGATGGGTTATTTATGTCTGGACCTGTTTCCGGATTTATCCGGCTGTGGTCAAGAACCCTTTATTCCAGGCCGTCTCCAGGAAATCGGCTGGTGTCCCGCCTTTCCGGGCGGAGTGGTCGGCAATACCGGCGTAGCGCTTCAACGCCTGGGCATACCGGTCAAGACGGCCGGACGGATCGGGGATGATCTTTTCGGACGCTTTATCCGCGACCGGTTGCGGCAGCTGATTCCCGGTGGCATCGAACATCTTCGGCGCGCAGACGGTCATACCGGATATTGTATTGTTCTCAGTCCGCCGAGATGCGACCGGATGTTTCTGGCGTACCGCGGAATTAACGATGATTTGAGCGCCGACGATGCCGACGACGCTTTTCTGGAGGAAGCGGCAATCCTTCATTTCGGCTATCCGCCGTTGTGCCGTCGATTTGCTTCCGACCATGGTGCCGAACTGCAAAAGTTGTTCCGGCACGCCCATGCCCACGGACTGGTTACTTCGCTGGACATGTCGCTGCCGTCGCCCGGCAGTTTTTCCTATAACCTCGATTGGCGGGAATTTTTGTGCCGGACGTTGCCGGATACCGATCTCTTTTTGCCCAGCATCGAGGAATTGAAATTCATGTTCGGTCTGAGCGGGGGAACCAGCGGCGCGATGCTGCATGCCTTGTCGGAGCGGCTGCTGGAGTTCGGGACTGCGGTCGTCGGCATGAAACTGGGGAGCGACGGTTTGTACGTCCGAACCTCGCCCAACGCCGCTCGACTGTCGTTTATAGAGGCATTGGCAGATAAAGGCGTGGATGCCTGGATCAATCGGGAATTTGTGGTTCCCTGTCGCCAGGTCGAGGTCGTGGGGACCACCGGTGCCGGCGATGCGACCATTGCCGGTTTTCTGGCCGGAATGTTTACCGGGACTTCCGTTGAACAAGCCGCGTCGCTGGCAGTGGCCGTCGGCGCCTGCAGCGTTACCGCGTCCGATGCGATTTCCGGAATCGTTCCTTTGCGCGAAGTTGCTGAACAGGTTGCCGCCGGTCAGCCGGTTCGACCATTGTCTTTTATCCCGGAACACCTTAAAATATTATCATAGGAGCGGAACGATGAAAAGAACGGAAATCAATCAACGAATTCGAGAAGCCGAAAACTTTTTTGCCGGCAGCAATTTTGCGCTGCCGCCGTTTGCTTCCTGGACGCTGGACGATTGGCAAGTCGGCGATCGCGACTGTGAAGAAATTTTTACCTGCGGTCTGGGCTGGGATGTGACCGACTTCGGCCGCGGTAATTTTCTTCAGGAAGGGCTCTTGCTGTTTACGATCCGAAACGGCTGTCTGAACCACCGCCGTTATCCGAAACCCTATGCGGAGAAAATCATGATTGTACGGGAAAATCAGGTGACGCTGATGCATTGCCATGTCCACAAGACCGAAGATATCATCAATCGCGGCGGCGGGAACCTGATTTTCGAATTGTATAACCGGGAAGGCGACAAATCGTTGGCGCAAAGCATGGTGACGCTGCAACGGGATGGGATTCGAATCACGATCCCGGCCGGCGGGCAAATCGTGCTCAAACCCGGAGAAAGTATCACTCTGTTTCCTCATGTTTTTCATCAATTCTGGGCGCAGAAAGGTTGCGGCGACGTCATGGTCGGCGAAGTATCGGCGGTCAATGACGACCACCACGACAATATCTACCATCAGCCTCAACTCCGTTTCCCTGAAATTGAAGAGGACGAACCGCCTTATCGGTTGCTGGTAAGCGATTATCGCCCGTATTTCTCCTGAATTCTCCCTCCAAACGACAAGGAGTTCGAACGTGAAAAATCGCATCCCTTTGACGTCCGCCTGGACGCTTTCCTTCACGCATCCCCGGACCGGGAAAAAACATCAGATTCCGGCGGCGGTTCCAGGCAATGTGGAAAGCGATCTGCTGCGGGCCGGATTGGTTGCCGATCTTTATCCGGCTGACCATCCGACTGCCATGTATGACTGGGAACTGGTGGACGACTGGACCTATCGTACGCATTTTCCGGCGCCGACGCTTGACGCCGGAAATGTCGTTGAACTGGTTTTCGAAGGGATTGACACGGTTGCCGAGGTATTGTTGAACGGCAAAACTCTTTTCCGCAGTGCCGATATGTTCATTCCGCATACGGCGGACGTCACCTCGCGGCTGAAACCCGAAGACAATATTCTGGAGGTTCGCATCTTCAGCGCGGAACTGCAAGCCCGTCGTTTCGAATATGACGCAACTACGATGACCATGGCGCGTCATGAAGGTTGTGCCCGCCTGCGCAAAGCCCGCCACATGTGGGGATGGGACAATGCCCCCCGTCTGCTGTGCGCCGGCCTCTGGCGTCCGGTTTACCTGGCGGTCAAAAACGCGATCCGTTTCGAAAATGTATATATTTATACCTGCCGGGCCAATCGGCAGGAAGCGGTTGTCGGACTGGATTGGCAATTAATTACGCCAGACCTCGACCTGCGGGGATATCGCGGTAAAATTGTTTTCGGGGTGGACGGCAAAACCGCCAGGGAACACGAGGTCGTCATGGATCAGACCTTCGGCCGGACGCGGATAACGATTCCGACTCCCCTGCTCTGGTGGCCGCGGGACTACGGTGAGGCGGCGCTGTACGATGTCGAATTCCGTCTGGAAACCCAGGACGGCACGATGGCGACATGGCATACTCGGTTCGGGATTCGCGAGATCGACTTGATCCGAACTCCGACCACGGACGAGCAAGGCAGCGGTGAATTTTTGTTCCGGTGCAATGGAGAGAAGATTTACTGCCGGGGAACCAACTGGAAAACCACCGACGCCCTGCCTTCCCGTTCCGGCGGGGACCGGCTGCGCCGGGCGCTGGAACTGTGTACCGACTGTAACTGCAACATAGTGCGGATTTGGGGCGGCGGCATTTATGAAGATCATGAATTTTTCGATTACTGCGATGCTCACGGCCTGATGGTGTGGCAGGATTTTATGCTGGCATGCGAGTTTCCGCCGCAGGATGAGGACTATCAGCAAATGATGGCGACCGAAGCGGAAATCATCATTAAACGCCTGCGGAATCACAGTTCAC
>Ga0183095_11338_pt1 | contig 21010 bp, 18 predicted proteins | sample BioMet4_FD_130346 | JGI IMG/M metagenome (GOLD analysis project Ga0183095, IMG submission 130346) | Microbial communities from bioreactor (seeded with sewage sludge) at LBNL, California, USA - Biofuel metagenome 4 (v2) (version 3) | ecosystem: Engineered > Bioreactor > Anaerobic > Unclassified ...
TCGCGGACGGCAACTGCGTCGAGTCCGTCCTGATGCGCTATCATTACGGGAACACCGTGTGCATCTCCTCCGAGGTCGGCTGCCCGATGGGCTGTAAGTTCTGCGCGTCCACGCTCGGCGGCCTCGTGCGCCGCCTGACGCCCTCGGAGATGATCGACCAGGTGCTCTTCACCTCGCTCGACGCCGGACTTCCGGTCTCCCACGTCGTGCTCATGGGGATCGGCGAGCCGCTCGACAACTTCGACGCGGTGCTGCGCTTCCTCGAGCTGGTCAACAGCCCCGACGGCCTGAACATCAGCATGCGCCACATCAGCCTTTCCACCTGCGGACTCGCGGACAAAATCGACGCCCTCGCGGAGAAGAAGCTGCAGCTCACCCTCTCGGTGTCGCTGCACGCGCCGGACGACGAGACGCGCAGCCGCATCATGCCGGTCAACCGGCGCTATTCTGTGGAAACGCTGCTTGCCGCCTGCCGGCGCTATTTTGAAAAGACCGGAAGACGGGTATCCTTTGAATATACGATGATCGACGGCGTCAGCGACAGTCCCCGCCAGGCGGAGCTGCTCGCCGACCGCCTGCGCGGCATGGCCGCGCACGTCAATCTGATCCCGCTCAACCGCGTCGACGAAACCGGCCTGAAGCCGAGCAGCCGCGAGGCCGTGGCGGCGTTTCAGGCCGTCCTGGAGCGCCGCGGCATTCCGGCCACGGTGCGGCGGTCTCTCGGCGGCGACATCGACGCCTCCTGCGGTCAGCTCCGCAGAAAATTCGAAGCCGGTACGCAAGACGAATAGGAGGAACCCGAATGGAAGCATGGGGCCTGACGGACCTGGGAAACGTCCGCAGCCAGAACCAGGATTACTATGACATCGTCTCCCTCGGCAGGGAATGCCTCCTCACGGTGGTCTGCGACGGCATGGGCGGCGCGAAGTCCGGCAACGTGGCCAGCCGCATGGCGGCCGACGCGTTCGTCGCCGAGATCAAGCGCGGCTACCGCCCCGAGATGGACGCCGACGCGGTCGACGCGCTGCTCCGCGGCGCGGTGGATCTCGCCAACCGCTCGGTCTACGAGCAGTCCCAGCTCGGAACCGACTACGACGGCATGGGCACGACGCTTGTCGCCGCGCTGGTGCGCCAGGAGCTCGCCGTCATCGCCAACGTCGGCGACAGCCGGGCCTACCTGATCGGCAAGGAGGGCATCCGTTTCGTCACCGTCGACCACTCGCTCGTCGAGCTGATGGTGCAGCGGGGCGAGCTGACCCGCGAGCAGGCCAAAAGCCATCCGGGCAAAAATCTCATCACGCGCGCGGTCGGTACGGAGGAATCCGTCGACTGCGACGTCTACCGCCAGGAGCTTCGGCGCGGCGACCAGCTGCTGCTCTGCTCCGACGGGCTTTCCAACGCCATGGCCGACCAGGAGATCCTCTTTGAGGTGCTCCACGGCGTCCATAAAGAGGGCTGCTGCCAGCGCCTCCTGGATATTGCCAAGAGCAGGGGCGCGCCCGACAATGTGACCGTGGTTCTCGTCGCGGTCTGAACGGCTCAGTGAACATTCGGCCGCCGCTGCGGCAGGCAGACAATAGGAGGAGCTTCTTATGGACAAATACATAGGCAGGCTGCTGGACAACCGATACGAGATCCTCGAGGTCATCGGCACGGGCGGCATGGCCGTGGTCTACAAGGCCATGTGTCACCGGCTCAACCGCCTCGTCGCGATCAAGGTGCTCAAGGACGAATACTCCCAGGACGCGGAGTTCCGCCGTCGGTTCCACGCGGAGTCGCAGGCCGTCGCCATGCTTTCGCATCCGAACATCGTCAGCGTCTACGACGTGTCGCACTCGGGGGATATCGACTATATCGTCATGGAGCTGATCGACGGCATCACTCTCAAGCAGTATATGGAACAGAAGGGCGCGCTCAACTGGCGCGAGGTGCTGCATTTCTCCACCCAGATCGCCAAGGCCCTCGAGCACGCGCACAGCCGCGGCATCATCCACCGCGACATCAAGCCGCACAACATCATGATTCTCAAGGACGGCAGCGTCAAAGTGGCCGACTTCGGCATCGCGCGCATCACGTCCGCCCAGAGCACGCTCACGCGCGAGGCGCTCGGCTCGGTGCACTATATTTCGCCCGAGCAGGCGAGGGGCAGCCGCGTCGACAACCGCTCGGATCTCTATTCGCTCGGCGTCGTCATGTACGAGATGCTCACCGGCCGTCCCCCGTTCGACGGGGTTTCCCCGGTCGCGGTCGCCATCCAGCACATCAACGCCACGCCCGTGCCGCCGTCCGAGCTGAATCCCTCGGTGCCCAAGGGACTCGAGCAGATCACCATGCACGCGATGACCGCCGACATCAACAGGCGTTACGCCTCGGCGACGCAGATGCTCGCCGATCTGGAGGAGTTCCGCAAGAATCCGAACATCCAGTTCGACTTCTCCGTGCAGCCGGCCGCCGGAACCGCGGCCGCTCCGATCGTCCACGCGCCGGAGCGCGCGACGCAGGCCGAGCGCGCCGCCCGTCCCGCGGAGCACCGCGAGCGAAAACCCGCCGCCGAGCAGGAGAGCGGGAAAAAAGGCAGCAAGGCCGCCCTCACGGCGGGCATAATCTGCATCGTGCTGGCTGTTTTCGGCATCTGCTGGTTCCTCTACAGCTTTTTCATCAAGGACATGCTCTCCAAGACGAAAGACGTCGAGGTGCCGCAGCTCGTCGGCGATCAGTACGCCGATCTGAAGGCCTCGGACTATCCGGACTTCGAGATCGTCGTGGACAGCGACGGCTGGGTCAACAACGACGCGCCCTACGGGCAGATCCTCAAGCAGAGCCCGGAAGCCGGCTCCACCGTGAAATCCGGCTCCAAGATCACGCTGACCGTCTCGCTCGGGCAGCAGACGGACGTCATGCCGGATCTCTCCAACTATACGGCGGAAAACGCGGAAAACGTGCTCAAGAGCATGAAGGTAAACGTGACCGTAAAGCAGAATCTCGTCTATCACGACACCGTCGAGGCGGACAAGGTCATCTCCACCGACCCGGCGCAGGGCGTCACGCTCAAATCCGGGCAGACCGTCACGCTGACGATCAGCAAGGGGCCGGAGGAGAAGCCGATCAAGGTGCCGGCGCTGGTCGGCCTCGATATCAACGACGCGCTCAAGTCGCTCGAGAAGGCCGGCTTTACCTCCAAGGGACAGATCCGCTACGTCGACAGCGAGCTGCCGAAGGACACCGTGACGTTCCAGAGCATCGATCAGGACACCGAGGTCAAGGCCGACACGGTCATCAACCTGCAGGTCTCCAACGGGCCGAAGGAGACGACGACCGAGACCGAGAGCGAAACCGTTACGGAGACCGAAACGACAACCGAGTCCGCGACGACGGCCGCGGCCGAGCATGAAAAAACCGTTACCCTCAGCCTGCCGCAGGGCGACAGCGTCGTCACGGTGACGCTGCGGCTGGGCGACAACGTCTACGGAGAGCCGTTCGCGGCCAACTGCTCGGACGGCACGATCAACGTCGTGGTCAAGGGCTCCGGCCAGCAGAAGCTGAGCGTCTATTTCGACGGCGTGCTCGACGAGTCGCAGTCCCAGACCATCGACTTCAACAGCTGACGGCGCGTATGACGAACGGACTTCTGGTCAGATCCCTGAGCGGCTTTTATTCTGTGGAAACGCCGGACGGCGTCGTCGTCTGCAAGGCGCGCGGCCGCTTCCGGAAGGAAAAACAGTCCCCGCTGGTGGGCGACCGCGTCGTCATCTCGCGGGAGGGCGGGGGCGGCATGATCGAGGAGATCCTGCCGCGGAAAAACAGCTTCGTCCGCCCGCCGGTCGCGAATCTCGACGCGCTCGTGATGCTCGTCTCCGGCGCGATTCCGGTTACGGAGCCATTCCTGATCGACCGCATCACCGCCATCGCCGGAAATCAGGGCGTGCCGGTCGTCCTCGTGGTCAACAAGTGCGACCTCGACGAGGGCGCCGAGCTGCGGCGCATCTATCTCCACGCGGGCTACCGCGTGATCGCCGCCAGCGCCGAAACCGGCGAGGGCGTGGAGGAGCTGCGCGCCGAGATCGCGGGCAGGACCGTCGCCTTCACGGGCAACTCCGGCGTGGGCAAGAGCAGCATCCTCAACCGTCTGGAGCCGGATTTCCGCCTTCAGACTGGGGAGGTCTCCGAGCGGCTGGGTCGCGGGCGGCACACCACGCGCCACGTGGAGCTCTACCGGCTTCCCGGCGGCACCTATGTGGCCGACACGCCGGGCTTTTCCTCGTTCGACACCGAGCGGATGGACCTTGTGGTCAAGGAAAATCTCCAGTACGCGTTTCCGGACTTCGCGCCCTACCTCGGAAAGTGCCAGTTTCACGACTGCGCGCATCTGAAGGAGCCGGGCTGCGCGGTGCTCGCGGCGCTCGCGGAGGGAAAGCTCGAAAAGTCGCGCCACGAGAGCTACGAAAAGCTCTATGAACGGGCAAAGGAGATCAAGCCTTGGGAATTGAAACCGCTTTGATATTCGGCTCCGCCTCCTACGGGGACTGGAGCTTCCTCGACCCGCTGCGCGGGCGCGCGCGCGTGATCTGCGCCGACGGCGGCCTGCTCCGCGCGCGGGAGGCCGGGTTCCGCGCGGACGCCTTTATCGGCGACTGCGACTCCGGCGGGCATCCGGCGGAGGGCGTGCCGTCCGACCTGCTCAGGCCGGAAAAGGACCTGACCGACCTGCAGGCCGCCTACGAGAGAGCGCGCGCGGACGGTTTCCGGCGCGTCGTTCTGACGGCCTGCACCGGCGGGCGGCAGGATCACCACATCGCCAACCTGCAATTGCTGGAAACGGCCCGCCGCGACGGGATCGCGGCGAGGATCCTCGACCCGTGGAACGAGATCTCCTTCTTCGACTCGGAGCAAATGACCTTCCGCTGCGGCGGCTTCCGCTATTTTTCCCTGCTTCCCGCCGACCGGACGCTGCGCGGCGTGACGATCCGGGGCGCGAAGTATCCGCTGGAAAACGTGTCCGTGCGCCGGGGAGACAGCCTGACCGTCAGCAACGAGAGTCTCGGCGGCGACGTTTTCGTCTCCGTGGAGGAGGGCGCCGGCTGGCTTGTTTTTTCCGAGAGAATCTGAGGCACGATGGACGCGCCTCCCGCGTATACTGATGCGGGAGGCGTTTTTTATGTGCTGTCAAACTCGCAGTCTCGGATATGTCCTCACGGCCGCCGGGGCGGCCCTGCTGATCTCGCTGCTGCTGCCCCGCTGCTTCTGGACGGCCCTCGCGGGCCTCGTGCTCATCCTGATCGGGTGCCTGCTCCTGAGAAAATAAAGACCCGTCCGATTTTTTTCGGACGGGTCATAACGTTGTCCCACGGCGCGTATATATTTCCATAGGCTGATACAAGGAGTGAGGACTATGGATCTGACCTTTGAGACAAAGACCCTGCCGTGCCTGCACGAGACGCTTTACGAGACCATTTCGCAGGAGGAGACCTCGGAGACCATCGTCCCGGACAGCTTCCCGGACGCCGCCAGGATTCTGGACAGCTTCGGCACCGTGATCCTCCGGGCGAAGGAATACCGGGCGGGCGGCGTGAGCGTCACGGGCGGCGTACAGGGCGGCGTGGTCTACGCGCCGGACGACGGTGGCGCGCCGCGCACGCTGCCGGTCTACGTGCCGTTCACGATACGCGCGGCGGGCGACGGCGTCACCGAAAAGACAAGGGCGATGGTGGATTGCCGCATCCGCTCCGTGGACGCGCGGGCGGTGAATCCGCGGAAGATCATGCTGCGGGTCAATCTGGCCGGCAGCGTCGACGCCTTCGACCCGGCGGAGCTGGAAACGGCGGAGTATAAGCCGGAGCAGGGGAGCGACCTGCAGATTCTGCGCCGCACCTACCCGGTCGTGCGCGTGATGGAGACGGCGGAGAAGCCGTTCGCCATGACGGAGGAGGCCGAGCTGCCCGCCGGACGCCCCGCCATGCGGGAGCTCTGCAGGAGCAGCGCTTCGTTCGAGGTCACGGAATCCAAGCTTGTCGGAAACAAGGGCGTGTTCAAGGGCGCCGCGTCGCTGAAGCTGCTCTATCTGACGCCCGAGGGCGAGCTGGCCGTCTGGACCTGTCAGTTCCCGTTCTCCCAGTACGTGGAGCTGGGCCGGGAATACGGCGGCGAGGAGGAGCTGCAGACCGTCCTGACCCTGACGGACAGCAGCGTCGAGGACGCGAACGGGCAGGGGAAACACGTTCTCGTCTCGTTTCAGCTGCTCGCGCAGTGCGCGGTCGTCGGCAGGCAGGACGTCGAGGTGGTCGAGGACGCCTACAGCCTCCGCCGCGCCTTCACGCCCGCGTGGCGGGAGCTGGACGCGTCCGGCCGTCTCGACCGGCAGAGCATGAGTGAAACGGTGCGTTTTCCCGTCTCCGCGCCGGTGAAAAGCGTGATCGACACCCAGCTCTATCTCGACGTGCCCGTCCAGCGGCGGGAGGGCGACGCGCTGGTCCTCACCGTTCCCGTCGCCGCCAACACGATCTATCAGGACGACGGCGGCGCGCTGCAGCAGAACATCTCCCGTTTCGAGGCCTCCTGCCGCACCAGTCTCTCGGACGGCTGCGTCTGCCGGGCGTCGGCCCGGCTGGACGGGGAGCCCTTCGCGGTCCCGGCGGGAGACGGGATGGAGGTACGGTGCACCGTGACGTTCACCGTGGACTCCATGAGCGGCGCGGGGCTGAAAACGCTCTGCGGCGGACAGCTCGGCGACGAGGCGCTGCCCCAGGACGACAGGCCCTCGGTGATCCTGCGCCCCGCGGCGGCGGACGAGAGCGTGTGGAGCGTCGCCAAGAGCTGCCGCACGACCGTGGACGCCGTGAAAAGCGCGAACGGTCTCGGAGAGGACGCGGCGCTCAGCGGCATGCTTCTGATCCCCGTTGTCGGAAAATAGCGCTTCGGCCGGGCGGGATGACCGTCCGGCCGTTTTATCGGGATTTTTGTCCGGCCGGACGGTTGACAGGGGAGGGCCGCGCATCGTACAATAAAGAAGTATGCGAACTTGCACGAAAGCGCCCTTTTTAATTTGGAAAGGATGAACAAAAATGCGGGGTATCCCCTCCACTGTTACCGATATCCGGAAGCGCGTCTTTACCGAGGTCGCGCGCCTCGCCTACGAGGGCGGCGGCCCCTCGCGGGTTGAGCTGCTGCCCTATATTATCGCGCCAGGCGAAGTCGCCGCGCACCGCGAATCGATCTTTCTGGAGCGCGCCATCGCGGGCGAGCGCGTCCGGCTGGCGATGGGACTGCCGCTGCGCTCCGTACAGGAGCACACCCTGCTCTCCGACGGCTTCAACGAAAGCGCCATCGCGGACAAATACTACGACCCGCCCCTCATCAACATCATCAAATACGCCTGCAACGCCTGCCCGACCAGGCAGTACCGCGTGACCGAGTTCTGCCAGGGCTGCCTCGCGCAGGCCTGTCATCAGGTCTGTCCGCAGAAGGCGATCGACTTCGTGCACGGAAAATCCGTGATCGATCAGAGCAAGTGCGTCAAGTGCGGCCGCTGCGAGGAGGCCTGCCCCTATCACGCGATCGTCAAGCTGGAGCGGCCGTGCATGCAGGCGTGCGGCATGGACGCCATCGGCTCTGACGAGTACGGCCGCGCGGAGATCGACTACGACAAGTGCGTCTCCTGCGGCATGTGTCTGGTCAACTGCCCCTTCGGCGCGATCGTGGACAAGGGGCAGATTTTCCAGCTCATCCACTCGATCAAGCGCGGCGACAAGGTCATCGCCATCGTCGCGCCGGCCTTCGTCGGCCAGTTCGGCCCCGAGGCCACGCCCGAGCGGCTGACCGCCGCGATGAAAAAACTGGGCTTCGACCATGTGACGGAGGTCGCCGTCGGCGCGGATCTGTGCACGATCGACGAGGCGCGCGATTTTCTCGACAAGGTGCCCCAAAAGCAGCCGTTCATGGCCACCTCCTGCTGCCCGGCCTGGTACACCATGGCCACCAAGCTCTATCCGAGCCACGCCCACTGCGTCTCCATGGCGCTCACGCCCATGGTGCTGACCGCGCGGCTCGAGAAGAAAAAACATCCCGGCAGCCGCGTCGTCTTTATCGGGCCCTGTGCGGCGAAGAAGCTCGAGGCCAGCCGCGAGGACATTCGCAGCGACGTGGACTTCGTGCTGACCTTCGAGGAGCTGCAGGGCATGTTCGAGGCGAAGGACGTTCGCTTCGGCGAGATCGCCGCGGACGAGTGCGTGCCGCTCACGGAGGGCACCGGCGACGGCCGCGGCTTCGCGGTCGGCGGCGGCGTCGCGGACGCGGTGGCGAACGTGATCCATCGCTGGGATCCGGAGCGCGAGGTCAAGCTCGCGCGCGCCGAGGGCCTGCGGGAGTGCCGCAAGCTGCTGACGCTCGCCACGAAATCCCACAAGTACGACGGCTGCCTGCTCGAGGGCATGGGCTGTCCCGGCGGCTGCGTCGGCGGCGCCGGCACCATCCGGCCGATCGAAAAGTCGGCCGCCCTTGTGGGCAAATACAAGCAGGAGGCGCCCGAAAAGAACGCCCTCGATTCCAAATACGAATCGGAGCTGCCGAAGCTGGACTGAGGCGTCCCGGGAAAAGAGCGGTAACATGAATCGCAGTCAGGCCAAAATCCTCGCGGCCGGCAGCGCGGCGCTGCTGATCGCCAGCGTGCTCTACGCGTGGTCGGCTTTCGTGCCGTACGTGCAGAAGCTCAACGGCTGGAACGCCATGCAGACCTCCGGCATCTTCACCGTGGCGCTCTGGGTCGTGTGCCTGGGCCAGTTTCTCAGCGACGCGGTCGCCAAGCGCCTCGGCGCGCGGGCCGTCATCCGGACGGGCGCGGTCTTTCTCGCGCTGGCGTTCGCCGTACCGGGCGTCTTCAGCGGGAGCCTCGCGGCGGCCTACATCGGCTTCGGCGTTTTTTCCGGCCTCGGCGTGGGCATCGTCTACAACGGCATCCTCACCGCGGGCCTCTCCTGGTTCCGCGACAAGCCGGGCACCTGCAGCGGGACGCTGCTGATGTTCTACGGCTTCGGCTCCACGGTCGTCTCCTATCTTGCGCACTTTTTACTGGAGAACCTGACGCTCCGCACGGCGCTGCTGATCCTCGCCGCCCTGGAGTTCGCGGTTCTGACGGCGGCTTCCGCCGTCGTCCGTGAGAATCCCGCGGAAGCGGCCGCGGAAAAAAAGAGCGGCGAAACGCTCCCGGGCGTCGGCGTGAAGCGGCTTCTGCACATGCCGATTTTCTACTGCCAGTTTTTCTGGATGGTCGTCATGTGCGTCAGCGGCCTCACGGCCATCGGGAGCGCTACGTCCGTCGGGCTCAGCCTGCGGATGACGCCCCTGGCCGCCGTGACGATGGCGGGCGTGCTGACCTGCTGCAACGGCCTGAGCCGCGGCGTGTTCGGCGTCCTGTTCGACCGGCTCGGAAGCCGGAAATCGATGCTGATGATCACGCTGCTCCAGGCCGCGGGCGTCGCGGTCTCGGCGCTCTCGCTCGCCTCCGGCTCCGCGTGGCTGCTCACGGCGGGCTTCCTGATGATCGGCCTGGGTTACGGCGGGTGCAACAGCCTCAACGCCGCGCTGACCGAGGAGCTCTACGGCCCGGCCCATTTTTCGCAGAATCTCGCGGTCATCAATCTTCAGTGCTGCTTCAGCTCGCTGCTCGGCCCGGCGCTCGGCGGCGCGATCTACACCGCCTCCAAGAGTTATCTTCCGGCCTTTTTTTACCTGCTGGCCGCGTCTGCGGCGGCGGGGCTCCTGATGCTCTGTTATTTTCGGCTTAAGCGAAAAGTTAAAACATAGTTCTCCTTCTGGTCACATTTTTTTCATAAATGGGAGCTATGATGAGACCATAAAAAAACAGAACACAAGGAGTGAGTTCTATGTTCGAAAACAACGAATATGTTTCCTATAACTTTGAACCCGCCGAAGGCGCGCCGCTCAATTCCGAGCCCGCCGGCCCCTCCGGCACCCCCGAACCCGAAAAGCCCAAGAAAACCAGGAAGTCCCACACCGGCACGAAGGTCGTGGCCCTCGCTCTGGTCTGCGCGATCGCCGGCGGCGTCGGCGGCGGCGCGATCGTCTACGGCGGCCTGTCCGACCGGATCGACCAGATCTCCGCTTCCCAGGCCGCGCAGACGGCCAGCGCCTCCGCGAAGGAGACCACCGCGACCGTCACCAACGTGGTGCAGCACACCAACACCGGCGACAAGAGCCTGACCCCGCAGGAGGTCTACAACGACTACGTCAATACCGTCGTCGCCATCAACACCTCCGGCGTGACCACCAACGTGTTCGGCCAGCAGTCCGAGTTCGCGGCCTCCGGCTCCGGCTTCATCATCTCCGACGACGGCTACATCGTCACCAACAACCACGTCATCGCCGACGCTACCAGCGTCAAGGTCACGCTTTACAGCGGCAAGACCTACGACGCCAAGGTCGTGGGCACCGACTCCAGCAACGACGTCGCGCTCCTGAAGATCGAGGCCACCGGGCTTCCCACCGTAGCCATCGGCGACTCCAGCACGCTCCAGGTCGGCGATCAGGTCGCCGCGATCGGCAATCCGCTCGGCGAGCTGACCAACTCCCTGACGGTCGGCTATATCAGCGCCCTTGACCGCTCCATCAACGCCGACGGCACGCCCATCAACATGCTCCAGACCGACGCGGCCATCAACGCCGGCAACTCCGGCGGCCCGCTGTTCGACATGAACGGCAACGTCGTAGGCATCACCTCCGCCAAGTACTCCGGCGAGACCAGCACCGGCACCTCCATCGAGGGCATCGGCTTCGCCATCCCGATCAACGACGTCATGTCCATCGTCAACGACCTCAAGGAATACGGCTACGTGACCGGTCAGGCTTATCTCGGCATCTCCGTGAAGGCGCTCGACTCCACGACCGCGCAGGATTACAACCTTCCCACCGGCTGCTATGTGGTCAGCGTGACCGACGGCAGCTGCTCCGCGACGGCCGGCCTGAAGTCCGGCGACATCATCACCGCCCTCGGAGACACCAAGATCTCGAGTTACACGGAGCTCGTCGCCGCGCTGAAAACGCACAAGGCCGGCGAAGCCGTCACCCTGACGGTCTACCGCGGCGGCCAGACGCTCACGCTGAACGTCACGCTCGACGAGAAGAAGCCGCAGAGCGAGACCGCCTCCTCCAGTTCTTCCTCCGACAATTCCCAGAGCCAGCAGCCCTCTCAGGGCCAGCAGCCCTCTGACGGTCAGCAGCCCTCCGACGGCCAGCAGCCCTCTCAGGGGCAGCAGCCTTCCGACGGCCAGCAGGGGAGCGGCTCCGGCAGCGACAACCCCTACGAGGATTTCTTCAACAATTTCTTCAACAACAATCAATGATCTGAGCCTTCGGGCGGCGAACGGATTTCCGTTCGCCGCCTTTCTTTTTTGCCGCCCGTTGCTTTTCGCTCCGCGTTTTGATACTATGGTAAAAGATATCGGACAAAGGAGTATTTTCGTGTTCAAAGTGATCAAAACCGAGGGCGCCGCCAGACGCGGCGAGTTCACCTGCCCGCACGGCACGGTGCAGACGCCCGTGTTCATGAACGTCGGCACGCAGGGCGCGATCAAGGGCGCGCTGAGCGCCGCCGATCTCAAAACCATCGGCTGCCAGGTCGAGCTGTCCAACACGTACCACCTGCATCTCCGCCCCGGCGACGAGCTGATCCGCGAGCTCGGCGGCCTGCACCGCTTCATGACGTGGGACGGCCCGATCCTCACGGACTCCGGCGGCTTTCAGGTGTTTTCCCTGGCCAGTCTGCGAAAAATCCGGGAGGAGGGCGTCAGCTTCGCCTCCCACATCGACGGGCGCCCCATTTTCATGGGTCCCGAGGAGAGCATGCGCATCCAGTCGAATCTCGGCTCCGACATCGCCATGGCGTTCGACGAATGCGTGAAGAATCCCTCGCCGTATCCCTATGTCCGCGAGTCCTGCGAGCGCACCTATCGCTGGCTCGTCCGCTGCCAGGCGGAGCTGGGCCGGCTCGACGCGCTGCCCGGCGCGGTCAATCCCGGGCAGGTGCTGTTCGGCATCAACCAGGGCGGGACCTACGAGGACCTGCGCGTGGAGAACATGAAGGCCATCGCGCAGCTCGGTCTGGCCGGCTACGCGATCGGCGGTCTCGCGGTCGGCGAGCCGACCGAGGTCATGTACCGCATCATCGAGGCTGTGGAGCCCTGGGCGCCCGCTGACCGGCCGCGTTATCTGATGGGCGTCGGTACCCCCTCCAACATCATTGAGGGCGTGGCGCGCGGCGTGGACTTCTTCGACTGCGTTATGCCGGCCCGCAACGCCCGCCACGCGAAGCTCTTCACCTGGGAGGGCACGATGAACCTCAAAAACGCGCGCTACGAGCGCGACGACGGGCCCGTCGATCCGCAGTGCGACTGTCCCGTCTGCCGCCGATATTCGCGCGCGTATCTGCACCACCTCTTCAAGGCCGAGGAAATGCTGGCCATGCGCCTGAGCGTGACGCACAATCTCTACTTTTACAACAAGCTCGCGGAGCGTATCCGCGCTTCCCTCGACAGCGGTACTTTCGCGGCTTTCCGGGCCGAATATTCCGAAAAGCTCGCGGGAAAAATGTACCAATGAGTCTTGCAATCCATACCGGAGACCGGTATAATAACCATATTATCTGAACGGAGGAACACAAATGAACAGTGAAACCATGTCCACCATAATCATGTTCGCCGTGCTGATCCTGGTGTTCTATTTCTTCCTGATCCGCCCGGAAAACAAGAAGAAAAAGCAGGCCGAGGCCATGCGCAATTCGCTGAAGGTCGGCGACGACATCACGACCATCGGCGGCATTGTCGGCACGATCTGCCACATCAAGGACGACAACATCGTCATCGAGACCAGCGCCGACCGCGTCCGCATCGAGCTTGCCAAATGGTCTGTCTCCAGCAACGACAGCGCCGCCAAGGCCGCCCTGAAGGAACGCGAGGATTCCCTTGCCGCCGCCAAGGCCGCGAAGGAAGCCAAGAAAAAAGAAAAGGACTGACTCCTCTCCGTCAGCCGTCCGCGTTGAAACGCGGACGGCTTTTCTTTTTCGCATCATTCGCCCCCGCCTGCGCATATGCTTGTACGGAAAGGGGAGATCTTCATGTCCAGAAAGGAAAGCAGGCGCGTCCGCAGTCCGCTGCGCAGGGGGCTTCTGCTCGGCGCGCTGATCGGCGCGGTCTGCCTCGCGGCCGTCGCGGCGCTCGGCGCCGTTTTGATCGACCGTCAGATCCTGCCGAAGTCCTCAGAGGAGGTTTTCGCCGCCGCCGGCGTATTTCTCGCGGCGCTTTTCGGGCCAATCCCGCTGTTCGACGCCGCAGGGAAGAAGAGGCTGTTCCTCGGTCTCGGCTACACGGCCGTCCTCCTGTTCCTCCTGCTGCTGTTCAAATGGCTCAGATGGCCGGACGCCGCCTATGGGGGCTGGCCCGTGCCCAGCGCCGCGCTCGCCGGGGCGCTGCTTTTCGGTTTTCTGCGCGGCGGAAAAAAGGGGAGAAGGGCCGGAAGGTAACCGCGTTTGTGCAAGTTGTCCTGCATTTTTTCATCGGGCGGGCGTCTTTCCGGCCGATTTGAAAAATGCAGGATTTCCTTCATAAACAACATTTTGGAACGGCTCGGTTTCCGCAACACCACATCTGGTGGAATTTGGCTCCCGAGACTCTCTCTGCCGTACGTCTCGGTTACAAGGTTAACATAATAATGTTTACATAAAGTACCGTCATAATAAACAAAAAATGAAAACAGGCGTAATTTTCCTTGATATTTCAACCTTTCTGCATTATAGTAATCTCGCGAGTTTTTTAGAACGGTATAAATAATTTCGTCCGCCGAACCGCCGCATGAAAGCCCGTCCAGACGCATAGTCTCTACGGGGTGATGGCTGTGACGGGGCTCGAAGGCGGGAGGAAGCGCTCCTCCCGGCGAATGGATTTATTCTTTCTATGCTGGCTGTGCGTCTATCTCGGCGGCGTGATCGCGGGCGCGGTCCGCGCGGGGCAGAGTGCGGCGCTCTTTTCCTCCGGACTGAGGGACTTCTGCCGAAGCCTGACCGGAAGCGGGCCGGATTATTTCGGGATCCTGCTTCCGGATCTGACCACGCTTTTCGTGCTCCTGTTGATCGGGCTGATGCCGGGCGGGGAGCTGCTGATCTGGCCGTTCGTCTTTGGGAAGGCGTTTTGTTCCGGATTCTGCATCGACCTTTTCTATCTTTCGGCCGACACCATGGTGCGTTTTCCGGCGATCTGCGGTATGCTGTTTCATTCGGCGCTGCTTATGCCGGTTTTTTATTTTTTTTGTTCCCGCGCCAGAGGTTCGTCCTCCGGCGGCTACTTCAGAGCGTCCGGCCTTCCGCCGGTCGTTCCCGCGGCGGCCTGCGCCTACCTGGCGCTCGCGGCGCTGCTGGAATACGCGCTCCTGCGCCGCCTGTTCTGACGAACTCTGATTACAAGGAAAAGGAAACGCTGTCATGGTCAATCTTATCGGCGGATATGAAGACTATCTCATTCATATCAAGCACGCGTCGGAGAACACGGTCAGCTCCTACATGCGGGACGTGCGTCAGTACGCCTCCTATCTGAATATGGTGGCTGACGTTTCCATCCTCGACGCGGACCGAGAGACGATCAGCGACTACATGACCTGGCTGAGCCAGCACGGCAAGTCTCCCGCGACGGTCTCGCGCTCGCTTGCCTCGCTGAAGAATTTCTATACCTTCCTCGTGTCGGAGGGGGATCTGGACGTATGTCCCGTGCGGAATATCCAGCTCGCGCGGGCGGAAAAGAAGCTCCCGCAGATCCTGACCGGCAAGGAGGTTGAGCTGCTGCTCGAGCAGCCGAAATGCACGGACCCGAAGGGCTACCGGGACAAGGCCATGCTGGAGCTGCTCTACGCCACCGGCATTCGCGTGACGGAGCTGATCTCGCTGGACGTGACGGACGTCAGCCTCTCAGGCGGCTTCATCAAGTGCGCGAACGGCGAGAAGATCCGCATTATTCCGCTCTATCCGGCGGCGGTCAAGGCGCTGAGCGACTACATAACCGACGTCCGGCCCGGCCTGATCGCCAGTCCGAACGAGACCTCGCTCTTCGTCAACCTGAGCGGCGAGCGCATGTCGCGCCAGGGCTTCTGGAAAATCATCAAGTTCTATCAGGAGAAGGCCAAGATCGACAAGGACATCACGCCGCACACGCTGCGGCACAGCTTCGCGGCTCATCTGCTGGAAAACGGCGCCGACCTGCGCTCCATTCAGGAGATGCTCGGCCACAGCGACATCTCCTCCACGCAGATCTACGCGCAGCTTGTCAAGCAGAATCTGAAATCGGTCTATAACAAGTGCCATCCCAAGGCCCACTGAATAAAAAAGGAACTGTTCCATACGGAACAGTTCCTTTTTTTCATTCGTTTCTAGCCCGCGGTCATGGCCTCGAGGACCTCGTACTGCTGGCTGCTGAGCTCCTTCTTCATGGCCAGGCCCTCGGCGATGTCCACGTCCTTGAGCACGCCGCGGACCGTGCATACAAGGCGGTTCGTCTTGCCCTCGGCCAGCGTGACGACGGCCTGATAACCCATCCTGGTCGCCATGACGCGGTCGCGCGCGGAGGGGGTGCCGCCGCGCTGGATGTGGCCGAGCACCGTCACGCGCGGATCGAGCGCGATGGTCTCCTTGATCTTGTTGCCGATCTCCATGCCGCTCGCCACGCCCTCGGCGACGACGATCATGTAGTGCGTCTTGCCGTTCAGGCGGGCCGTGCGGATCTTCTCCACGACGTCGCGCTCGAAATCGAGCGGCTTCTCCGGCACGAGGACGGCCGTCGCGCCGACGGCGAGGCCGACGTAGAGCGCCAGATGCCCGGCGTTGCGGCCCATGACCTCCACGACGGAGCAGCGCTCGTGGGACTGCATCGTGTCGCGCAGACGGTCGATCGCCTCGACGGCGGTGTTGGCGGCGGTGTCGTAGCCGAGCGCGTAGTCGGTGCAGACGATGTCGTTGTCGATGGTGGCGGGGATGCCCACGACGGAGATGCCGTGCTTGGAGAGCGCCAGAGCGCCGCGGAACGTGCCGTCGCCGCCGATGGCCACGATGCCGTCGAGCCCGAGCAGCTTGCAGATGTCGTAGGCCTTCTGCTGGCCCTCGTCGGTCATGAACTCCTGGCTGCGCGCGGTGTAGAGGATGGTGCCGCCGGCGCTGATGATGTGGTTGACGCTGTCGGCGTCCATCTTGACGATGTCGCCGTTGATGAGGCCGTTCCAGCCCCGGCGGATGCCGACGCATTCGATCCCGCGGTAGACGCAGGTGCGGACGACGGCGCGGATTGCCGCGTTCATGCCCGGCGCGTCGCCGCCGCTGGTCAGGACGCCGATGCGGCTTACTGCATTATTCATACGGCCTGCCCGTCAGAAGATGCCCTGAGCCATCATGGCGTCGGCGACGCGCTCGAAGCCGGCGATGTTCGCGCCCGCGACGAGGTTGTAGCCGAGACCGTTGCGCTCGGCGGCGTCCACGCTGTTCTGGTAGATCGTGTTCATGATCTTGTGCAGCTGCGCGTCGACCTCCTCGGCCGTCCAGAAGAGCCGCTCGCTGTTCTGGCTCATCTCCAGCGCGGAGGTGGCCACGCCGCCGGCGTTGACCGCCTTGCTCGGCGCGACGACCATGCCCGGCTGCTCCATCAGGAACTTCAGGGCGTCGTTGGTGGTCGGCATGTTGGCGACCTCAATGTAGTACTTGATGCCGTTGGCCGCGATCTTCTTCGCGGAGTCCATCTTCACGTCGTTCTGCATCGCGGACGGCATGATGATGTCGGCCTTGACGCCCCACGGCTTCTCGCCCGCGTGGAACTCGGCGCCGAACTTGTCGGCGTAGTCCTTGACGAGGTTGCGGCCGGAATTGCGCATCGTCACGACGTAGTCGATCTTCTCGGGCGTCGTGATGCCGTCGGGATCGTAGATATAGCCGTCGGGGCCGGAGAGCGTGACGACCTTCGCGCCCAGCTCCGAGGCCTTCTTGCAGATGCCCCAGGTGACGTTGCCGAAGCCCGCGCAGGCGATGGTCTTGCCCTGCAGGGTCTCGCCGAAATGCTTGAGAACGTTTTCCAGATAATACACCGCGCCGTAGCCGGTGGCCTCCGGACGGATCCGGCTGCCGCCGAAGCTGAAGCCCTTGCCGGTGAGAACGCCGTTTTCAAAGACGCCCTTCAGACGGCGGTACTCGCCGAACAGATAGCCGATCTCGCGGCCGCCCACGCCCATGTCGCCGGCGGGCACGTCGATGTCCGGCCCGATGTAGCGATACAGCGCGGCCATGAAGCTCTGGCAGAACCGCATGATCTCTGCGTCGGACTTGCCCGTCGGGTCGAAGTCCGCGCCGCCCTTGCCGCCGCCGATGGGCAGGCCGGTCAGCGAGTTCTTGAAGATCTGCTCAAAGCCGAGAAACTTGATGATGCCGGGGTAGACGTTCTTCTGGAAACGAAGGCCGCCCTTGTACGGACCGATCGCGCCGTTGAACTGGCAGCGATAGCCGATGTTGGTGTGATAGGCGCCCTTGTCGTCCATCCAGACGACGCGGAAGGTGAACATGCGCTCCGGCTCGACCAGACGGTTCAGAAGATCCGCCTTCTCGTACTCCGGGTGACGCTCGATCACGGGCTCGAGAGACGAGAAGACCTCTTCCACGGTCTGCACGAATTCGGGCTCGTTGCCGTGCTTCGCTTTGACGTTTTCGATGACACTTGCCAGGTATGCGTTCATAGATGAAATACTCCTTCCGTGCATGCGCTGTTATTTGCCGAGGATTCGGCCGCCGTTGGGGCCGACCACGACGTTTTCCTCGATGCGGATGCCGCCGATGCCTGGGATGTAGAGACCCGGCTCGATCGCCACGACCATGTTCGTGCGGAGAACATCCCGGGAGCCCGGCTCCAGATGGGGGAAGCCCTCGCTGTGGGCAAAGCCGGTGCCGTGGCCCGCGGCATGGACGAAATACTTGCCGTAGCCGCATTTCTCAATATAATTGCGGCAGGCGGCGTCCACATCATGGCCGACGGCGCCGTCCTTCGCGGCGGCAAGTCCGGCCTCGAACGCGCCCTTGACGACCTCGTAGACGATGCGCTTCTGGCCTTTATACCCGCCGACGCAGCCGGTGCGCGTCAGGTCGGCCCAGTAGCCGTCCACGCAGGCGCCGATCTCATACATGCAGACGTCGCCCTCCTCGAGCAGGCGCCCGTTGCTGACGATGCCGTCCGCCCAGGCCACGAGCGAGCGCTCCGGGCCGGAGCTGAGCTGACCGAAGGGACGGCAGACGCCGCGGATCCCCTTGTAGCCACAGGCCAGCTTCGAGAAGTAGCACTGCGTGTCGGCCAGCGCGTCGATCTCGCGGATGCCGGGCGTCTGGATGATCGCTTCAAAGTAATCCAGGGACTTCTGAAGGATCTCGTTGACCATCTGAAGCTTTTGGAGGTCGCTCTCGTTCTTGATGCTGCGGATCTCGCAGATCGCGTCGCGGACGGGGATAAAATCGGAGGTCTGAAAAGCGCCCTCGAGAATCCGGCGGGTATTGCGGCCGGTCAGCATGATCTTGTTGGCGACAAACGTCGGCGCCATGACGTCTTCTCCGGCTTCAATCGCGATTTTTGCGCCGTCAGCGATTCCGGCGGCGCGGCGGACCTTTTCCACTGCGGCGATCGCGTTGGCGATCGGGTCGCCGTCGGAGAGCAGGACTTCGCCGAAGCCCACCGCGTTGGAAACGCCGACTTCGACCGTATCCTCCAGCTCCACCTCGGGGCAGATGACGACGGGATCGCCGTTTGCGGGGACAAAGAGAAAGGCGAAGCCGTAGCGAGGCCAATACTGCGAGAACAGAACCATGTTTTCGGGAAGACGGAGCAGCGCCGCCGCCGCGCGCTTCTCACGCAAAAACGTCTGGAATGCCGAAATATGCTGGTACATATCATTGCCTCCTATAAATATTGTATTGTGATGTGGCCCTAACATCAGTTATCTAAAATACCAGATATCAGTATAATAACATAGATTCCGGGTTTGTCAATTCCTTAAATAGACATTCAGGTGAAAATTTCCGACCCGGCAGGGAGAGAACGGCTAGGGAGGCGAAAAAAAGCGGATGCGCGTTTGCGCATCCGCTTTCGCAAGCTTTATCAGACGGCGGGGGACTCCTTCAGCCGGTTTGTTTCCCCAAGCTCGATGATCGTCCGGTCGGTCCGGTCGAGATGGTTCTTCAGCTCGAGCAGCGCTGCGTCCTTTTTCTTCTTGAAGATATAGTCCAGCATCCGCATGTGTTCCGTCCGGGACAGGTAGTTGTGCTCCATATTGTCGCTGTCGTAAATGATGCAGAGGGAGAAGAGGTCCTTGACCTGATTGTACTGCGTCAGAATGAATTCATTGTGAGAGGCGAGGACAAAGCTGGAATGCAGGATCGCGTCGTCCTTTTGGTAGGTGAGATTGTTGAAATGATCGCCGATGTTGTCCCGGATGCTGTCGTAAAGCGCATGCAGCTTCTCCAGGTCCAGGGAATCGAAGTAGTGCTCCAGACAGTACATCTCGAACATCCTGCGGCAATTCGACAGGCGGATCAGCTCATCTACGGAGTATTCCGCGACAAAATACCCGACGCGGGAGCGGTTTACCACGATTTTGCGGTCGGCCAGCTCGCGCAGAGCCAAACGAACCGGCATCACGCTGACGCCGTGGTCGTCGGCAATCTTTTTGGTTGGCACCTGTTCTCCGGCGACCAGTTCCTTATTCATAATCATTTCCATGATCAGGTTGACGAACTGCTCCGAAAGGCTCTCGGTATGAATATTCATGCCTCGTTCTCCTTAAGCTCCTGCATAAATTTGTAAACCCATCATACGGCAAGGGAGGGGATAAGTCAAGTAGCTGAGATGTGATATCTAAAATATCTGATATAGATTTGGCAGTTCGGATAAAAACGAAACGGAGTTTTTAGCAAAAAGCGATGAAAATGTAAAAAGAAAGAATCTTTGAATTGACAAATGAAAGAACGAGGTCCATAATCTGAAATAAGATATCTGAAATATCAGATATCAAGCACCGGGCGAGAACGATGCGCCCGGTGCACAAAAAACGCTATTCTAAAATATCAGATCAAATATATTAAATGAAGAACAGGAGTGCAGTGAAAAATGAGCAAAATGGAAAGTCTTTACGAGGAAGCAAAAAAATATTACGTGGGCGGCGCGTCCGCCGGCGGACGGTTTAACTCCACGATCCATCAGCCGCTTTACATCAAGTCCGCAAGCGGAAGCCGCTTCACCGACGTCAACGGCAAGGAGTACATCGACTATCACACCGGCTCCGGCGCCGCGTTCTTCGGCCACAACCATCCGAGACTCCGCGCGGCCGTCGAGAAGACCCTGGACATGGGCTTCTTCATGAACTTCGACACGGAGTATCATACGGAGCTTGCAAAGCTCTATCAGAAAATGTTCCCCTGCGCGGAGTTGATCCGTCTCTGCAACACGGGCACCGAAGTAACCATGGCGGCCGAGCGCGTGGCGCGCGCCTACACCGGGAAGGATCTCATCATTAAAATGGAAGGCCACTTCCACGGGATGCACGAGCTGATCTGGTTCAACCACAACGGCGCGCGCGGCGAGATCCACGCGGACGGCACCGTCGAGAACATCCCCGACACCGCCGGAATGCCCAAGTGCTTCTCGGAGGTCGTCCGCAACGTTCCGTTCAACGATTTCGACGCGCTGGAGAGAGCGGTCGCCGCCAACAAGGGCAAGGTCGCCGCCGTCATGATGGAGCCGATCAGCTACAACTGCGGCTGCTACGCGGCGCGCAAGGAGTATTTGCAGAAGGTGCGCGAGCTCTGCACCAAAGAGGGCATCGTCCTGATCTTCGACGAGGTCATCTGCGGCCTCCGCATGGCGCCGGGCTGCGCGCAGGCCTACTACGGCGTGACGCCGGATCTGGCCACCTTCGCCAAGGCCATCGGCGGCGGCTTCCCCATCGC
>Ga0183095_11339_pt1 | contig 20961 bp, 21 predicted proteins | sample BioMet4_FD_130346 | JGI IMG/M metagenome (GOLD analysis project Ga0183095, IMG submission 130346) | Microbial communities from bioreactor (seeded with sewage sludge) at LBNL, California, USA - Biofuel metagenome 4 (v2) (version 3) | ecosystem: Engineered > Bioreactor > Anaerobic > Unclassified ...
CCTTAAAAAGTAAATCTGCAATTGTCGCTCCCTTCGCGGGAGCGTGGATTGAAATGCATTGCTATTGTTTTGTACGTTGCGCCGCTTTTGTCGCTCCCTTCGCGGTAGCGTGGATTGAAATTAATATTTTGGCGGCCTCGGCAACCGTCAACAATTCTTCGTGCATGGCTTAGTCTCTTTATCAATTTAAAAAATAAGTAATTGTGACCCCGAAATAGTTGGCAATAAGTATAAGCTTATCTATTTTCGGCGCATATTTACCACATTCCCAATCAGAAAATGTAGCCGTTGCGGTTCCGGTTTCTTTTGCCACTTGGTACGAGGTTTTATTATATTTAACCAATAAAGCCTCATATTTTTCGTACATATTTACACATCCCTAAGTCAATAAATAATTGGCATTGGCTAAGTTATCTTATATACTGATGCTGCCAGACGTTAAATCATATAAGGCACTAAGCCATATTAGCTAATAAAAATTAACTATATTGAAATAACGGCATATATTTATTAGCCTATCAATATGATTAGCTAAATAATATTAACTAATTTTGAAAGGTGATATTACATGTATAAGATATTTATTAAAATATTAGAAGAAAGAAAAATCACGGTATATAAAGTTGCAAAAGCTACGGGTATAAGCACAGCTACAATGACACAATGGAAAAAAGGTATAAGCACGCCTAAACAAGATAAATTGAAAAAGATTGCAGACTATCTGGGAGTATCTGTTGACTACTTAATGACTGGTAAAGAGCCAGAACCTAATATACAGATAACCGATGAATCAGGCAAGCTTATCATCCTTGACGATGATACGATTGAGCTTATAGACAGTCTTAGGAGCAAACCGGAAATGAAAATGCTTTTCTCTGTGAGCCGTAACGCCACGAAAGAAGATATTATAAAGGCAGTCAAAATTATCGAAGCCCTTAAGGACGACAGCAAAAAGTAAGGTGTTTTTAGTGGATGATATTTATATTAGATATATAGATTTTCCTTATACAGTTAAAGGAATTACAGTGCTTGATAACGAAGGAATTTACGATGTATATATAAATGCTCATTTATGATATGAAGAACAGCAAAAGCTATTAAACACGAATTAATGCATATCCGGCGAGATGATTTTTATAGCAACTTGCCGTTAACAGAAGTAGAAAGCTTTTGAAAAGAGGCGAAACGTGATATAATAATAAAAAATCGTATTGGTTAACACTCAAAACAAAAAACCTCACAAAATTATTATTAGGCTCCACATTAGGAGGGGTTGTGTATGAAAAAAGGCAGTGCGGTTATTATGGGCAGCATTGGTATAGTCATAAGCATTAGCGTTTTGGCTTGCGGGGTAATCGTTTTGCCGAGTGACCACGGCAAAAACATATTAGGCGGTTTACTTTTTATTGTTATAGGTCTGATACTGTTTAAGCTTTCGGTATCTGTGTTTAAGTATGGAGCAATTGTCAGCAAAAAATATTTTAACTCAATCCAATATGCACAGATAATTGACGCACAAGACAAAGTCATAGCGGGTAGCCAAATAACAAGGGCCGTTGTTGGGGATTTTGTAGCTGGCCCAGTCGGCGCAATTATAGGCGCGTCAACGGCAAAAACAAATAAGTATACAATATTTTTACTCACTCGCAAAGATGGGGCAAAAAGCAAGAAGAAAGTCTTAACGGATTCCGTAATGTACAATAAATTATTGCAATATGTCAATTAATAAAAGATGTCCCCCTTACGCTGGCACGCAAGAAGGACGGATATTACTTAAGGCGGCGTCGCTCCCTTCGCGGGAGAGTGGATTGAAATGCCTTTTATTAAATTGCTGAAAAACTCACAACACCTTATTTATAAATATAAAAAGACTTCCTGTGATATTGCTCTTTTCACAGGAAGTCTTTTTGTATCTTTTAACTATAAACGCTTATTTCTTTTCAGCCTTTTTAAGCCCTGCCGTAAATTCATCATACTGCTGAACGTATTCAGGTCTCGCAGGAAGGAATATGTCAAGATTTATAACAGGCTCGTCGGAATCATAAACGTGGATATAATGCTCAACATTTTCAGGCACATAAAGCCATGATCCCGGTGTCATTCTGTAGGCAACTCCGTCTACATAATAATCGCACTGACCTTTGATAACTATGGCAAGCTGTGCATGAGGATGTGTGTGTGGTCTTACGGCATTTCCGTTTTCGCAGGCCGCTACGGCGCATGTTATTCCTTTGTCCTCTGTTTCGTGTCCCGCAAATACAACTCTTGTAATTCCGGCTCTTACCGGCTGCCAAGGTGATTCATACCAATTTCCGTTTGCTGTTTTCATAAATAATTTCCTCCTTAAAATATATAAATTTTTTTAGTTATACGTCAGTCACAAAGCTTATGTACTGTATCAAGCTGAAGCTTCGACTGTTTTTTAAACATTCCAAGGTCATTCATTATCGTTACTATTCTGAAGCCCTGCTTTATTCTTTCAGCTCCCGCTTCCGGTGATGATGTTACAATTCCAGGTATAATATTGTTTTTCTGGCAGGTTTTAAGTACCTTATCTATTGCTGCCGCAACCTCCGGATGCTTTGGGTCATTCGGGTGTCCCATTTCAAGGGATAAATCCCCCGAACCTATAAATACTGCGTCAAGCCCCGGTGTTTTAACAAGCTTTTCTATATTCTCCACGCCTTCAACCGTTTCACACTGAAACATTGTAAAAAGCGCATCGTTTGCTTCCTGAATATAATTTTCGTATGCTCCCCAGCGAGGGCCGCGTCCCGAATTCATTCCTCTTATGCCAAGAGGCGGAAACTTAACCGCGTCCATTATGTATTTGGCGTCGCTTTCGTTGCTCACCATAGGCACCATAAGCCCGTGGGCGCCAACATCAAGCACCCGGCGCATAAGCTTTGTTTCCATCGTGTATACACGCGGGATGGCCGCCATGCCATACATTTCACAGGCTCTTATCATGTCAACCATTGTTTCAAGCCCAAGAGGTGAATGCTCCATGTCAAGTATTACAAAATCCATGCCGTTCATGCCAAGTATCTCGGCGTTTGTAGGACTGCATGAAGCAACAAACGCTCCCAGGATATATGGCTTTTCAGCAAGCTTTTCTTTCATTATATTCCGCATTTTCATAAGGCTTCACCTCATTTATAAAGCTCAAACATCATCGCCATTGCCTGTCCGCCGCCTATGCAAAGGGATGCAATGCCATATCTTACGTTTCTTCTTTGCATTTCCCGCATAAGAGTAAGGCTTATTCGGCATCCTGTGCAGCCAACTGCGTGTCCGAGAGCAACGGCGCCGCCGTTTACATTAACTATCTCCGGGTTTAACCCAAGATCCTTTATGCAGGCAACAGCCTGCGAGGCAAAGGCTTCGTTAAGCTCCACAAGGCCGACCTCATCAAGAGATATTCCCGTCTTTTTTACAAGCTTTTGTACGGCACTTACAGGCGCATAGCCCATTATTGAAGGGCTTAATGCCGTGGACACTGCCGTAATATATCTTGCAAGCGGTTTATAGCCAAGCTTACTCGCCGTTTCCTCGCTCATCATAAGCACAACCGCCGAGCCGTCATTTATCGGTGAAGCATTTCCGGCAGTTACTCTGCCGCCGTCTTCTTCTTTTTTAAATATTGGCTTAAGAGAGGCAAAGTTTTCATACTGTGCATTCTTTATAAATGTTTCGTCTTCTTTAAAAATAACATTTCCTTTTTTGGTCTTTACGGTTATAGGCACTATGTCGCAGTCATACTTTCCCTCTGCCCATGCTTTTTCAGCTTTCCTGTGGCTGTTTACTGAAAATTCGTCCATTTCCTCACGGGTTATGTGACACATATCAGCAACATTTTCGGCGGTAACACCCATGTGATAGTTCATAAACGGGTCAACAAGTCCGTCGTGAAGCATTGAATCCTCAATTCTTCCGGGCCCCATTCTGTAACCGAATCTTGCCTGGGGAAGTATATACGGAATGGCGCTCATTGTTTCGCAGCCGCCCGCAATTACAACGTCGTTATCGCCTACCATTATGCTTTGTGCCGCAAGCTGCATGGCTTTCATTGCCGTTGCGCAGTTTTTATTTGGCGTAAAAGCCGGTGTGGTTTCAGGAAGACCGGCATATATTGCACACTGTCTTGCAGGATTTGCCTTTGTTCCGGCCTGAAAATGCGTGCCTATGATTACCTCGTCAATGAGATTTTTGTCTATCTTTGTTCTCTCGACCAATGCCTTAACACATTCTGCTCCGTGTACAGGCGCAGGAATTTTGCTTAACGAACCGCCAAATTTTCCTGTTGCCGTTCTGCAGCCGTCTACAATCACAACATTTCTTGTTTCCATTGTTTTCCTCCTTAAACTGTCATTGGCTTTAAATTTGGGCTGATTATAAGCTTTGCCCCTGTTGCGGCACGAACATCGTCAACCGTGTATTCCGGATTAAGCTCTTTAAGCACAAGGCCGTCTTTTTCCACATTTATAACACACATGTCGGTTATTATCTGGTCTACACATTCAACAGCCGTAAGAGGCAAAGTGCATTTTTCAACTATTTTGTGTGCACCCTTGCTTGTGTGCTGCATGGCAATAATCACTTTTTTCGCGCCGACAACCAGATCCATTGCGCCGCCCATTCCCGGCATCATTTTTCCCGGTATGCACCAGTTTGCAAGATTTCCTTTTTCGTCCACCTGCATAGCGCCCAAAACCGTAACGTCAACATGACCGCCTCTTATTATTCCAAATGACATGGCGCTGTCGAAAAATGCCGCTCCGTCAACAACGTTTACATACGCTCCGCCTGCGTTTACTGTATCAAAATCTTCTTCGCCTTCCCTGCAGGCTTTTCCAAGCCCTACAAAGCCGTTTTCGCTTTGAAGAGTTATGTCCACTCCTTCGGGAACCATTTCCGCAACCATTGTCGGAAGACCTATGCCAAGGTTTACAACGTCGCCGTCTTTAAGCTCCTTAGCCACTCTTTTGGCTATAAAGCTTTTTATATCCTGCATTTTTCTTCCCCTCCCACTATTGTTTCAACAAGTATTCCCGGCGTCATTACTTCGTCAGGCCCTATTTTTCCCGCTTCAACTATTGTTTCAACTCCGGCTATAACGTGCTCTGCCGCCATTGCCATTATGGGATTGAAGTTTCTTGCCGAACCTTTATAAACTATATTGCCTTTCTTATCGGCCTTTTCGCCTCTTATTAGAGCAAAATCGGCTTTAAGCGGCTCCTCTATAAGATAATCCTTGCCTTTAAGCGTTATCTTTTGTTTGCCTTCTTCAACAACCGTGCCGACTCCCACGGGCGTTATTACTCCGCCAAGACCGCAGCCCGCCGCTCTTATGCACTCTACAAATGTTCCCTGCGGCATAAGCACATACTCAACATTATACATGTTAGGGTCTTCCGGCTTTCTGTAGGCGCATTCCGGATTAAGGCCAACATGTGTTGCAACAAGTTTTTTTACCTGCCCGTTTCTTAAAAGCTTTCCGACACCGAGGTTTGGCCGTCCTGCGTCGCAGTCGATTATTGTAAGGTTTTTAACACCCGAATCGGCAAGCGCGTTCACAAGTTTATCCGGAACTCCGACTCCCGCAAAGCCGCCAACCATAACCGACGCTCCGTCTTTTATCGCCGCTATGGCTTCTTTGGCTGTTTTTACTTTGTTTTGCATTTTTATTCCTCCAAAAATATAAGCAAGCCCCTGCTTTACACAGTATTGCGCCCAAAGCAGGGGCTTAAGCAAGCTCAGCATTTGATTTTGTCTGTCTTCAGGGCCTTTGATTACTCTGCATATTAAATCCGTTTATCCTTTATCAGATGCCCAAAAGCATTGAAGGCGTCTTTTTGCCCATAAGGTCTATTTCGTCTTCTGTTACGCCAAACTCGTCCACAAGCTTGCATATAAACTGATACATTCCCTCAACAGGATCTACGTTTACCTTCTGGCCAAGGTCTGAATCAAGAACAATCATATTTTTTGGCACAGCCTTTAAAATTTCGCCTATCACCTCGTCCGCTACAGTGCCGGATTTCGCTATCGACTTGAAAACAGCGGCGTTAAGCTCGATATACGCACCCATTTTCGCCCACTCGGACATCTGCTCGTATGTTGCGTTTACAAGAAAGTGCGGATGATTTACACATATTTTTGATACTCCGAGCTCTACCGCCTTTTTAACAACGGCGTCTACCTCTTTTGCCGTGCCGTGGCCTGTGCAAAGCACTATGTCGGGACATTTTGATATGTACTCGATAACCTTTACGCAGTCCTCGTTAAGTTCTCCGGCTTCATTTATATATACCGAGCCGTTATCAACCACCTGCATGTTTCCGCTTCCCACAAAATGACTTCCCGAATGGCCTACCACATGGTTTCTTGCGGAAACCGTAGGCATGTAAACAGTTTTTGCCCCAAGCTGGTATGCGGCGTCTACCGCGTGAAGATTAAACATTCCAACCGACTGGTTGAGAGCAATGCCTCCGAAAACAAGGCAGCCGTTTTTTGCCATGTGCTCCGTAACCATTTTGGTACCCATCATTGTCGGAAAATAATGATCCTTTACAAGAAAAGCCTTGTATCCTGCCGCCTCTGCCAAAACAAGCATTTCAGCGGCGTCTACTTTTCTTACTGCTATTGAAGGGCCGGCGTGAACGTGCATATCTACAAAACCATTTAAAATATCTCTTGAAACAGTCATAATTATTTCCTCCTTAAATTTCATTCAATTTTATATTCCAAGCATATTCGGTATGAACATTACAAGTGCCGGACAATATGCCAGTATAAGCGTTACGATTATTGCCGATACCGCAAAAGGCGCTATTGCCTTGCTTAGTCGCGCAAGCGGTATCTTTGAAATATTGCTTGTTACAAACAAAAGCATTCCTACCGGCGGCGTTATAAGGCCTATGGTAAGCATTACGCAGTAGATGATTCCGAAATGTATCGGGTCTATGCCGACAGCCGTTGCAAGAGGGAAGAACACCGGAGTGAATATATACATTGCGGAAAAGGCTTCCATAAGACAACCGATTATCGTAAGAGCAACTATTATAAGAAGCATTACCACGTACTTGTTTGTTGTAAAGGAAAGTATTCCGGTTGTGATCTTTGCAGGTATGCCATCCATAGCAAGAGTCCAGCCCATTATGTTTCCGAAGGCAACTATAAGCATTATTCCGGCTGTTGTTACGCCTGTTCTTAAAAGTATTTCAGGAAGATCCTTTACATTAAAGGTTCTGTATATAAGCGAGGCAACTATTGCAGCTACAACCGCAACGGCACCGCTTTCGGTAGGCGTGAATATGCCGCCCATTATGCCGCCGATTATAACAAAAGGAACTATAAGAGCCGGTATTGCTTTAACAAAAGCTTTTATAAATGTATTAAATTCAAACTTTTCCTTCGATTTTCTGTAACCGCGTTTTTTAGTGTAGTAAAGTATTACAAGTATGTAGCCTATGCCAAGCATGATTCCCGGAACTATGCCGGCCATAAACATCTTTTGAACGGAAACGCCTGTAAGCACTCCGTAGATTATAAACGTTACGCTTGGAGGGATTATCGGCCCCAAAACGCCTGACGCCGCTATAAGAGAACCCGTAAAGTCGCTGTCATAGCCGTCTTTTGCCATTTCCTTTATAAGTATGGCGCAAAGAATTGCCGTTACGGCATTTGCCGAGCCGAGTATTGCCGAAAGCACCATGGCAAGTATTACGCAGCAGTAAGCCATTCCGCCCTTTACCCAGCCAAGGCCCTCTCTTGCAAAATCAAGAAGCCTTTGGGTTATGCCGCCGCTGTTCATAAGTTCGCCTGCAAGTATGAAAAACGGTATGCACATAAGGGAAAATGAGTTGACGCCGGTAAAAAGTCTTTGGGTTATTACCGGAAAATATTCCGGGGCATTTATTGATATAAGATGTGCCAGACCGCCAAGGCCAAGCACGAACGCCATAGGAAGCCCTATAAGCAGCGCTCCTACAAATACAACTACCACCAGTGCCATTTACTCATCCCCTTCCTTTTCTTTTACCGCCTTTATGATCTGCTCTATGGCAAAAAGCACAATAAGCGTAAAGCCGATAGGTATCGTTATGTAAACTATAGTCATGTTGAGCTTAAGCCCTGTGCTTCTCATTCTCGCAACCATAGGCGCAAATGAATAGCTGAAGCCGTTTATCGCAAGATATGTGCTGAAAATGCCTATAAGCAGATTGTCTATTATCTTAAAACCCTTTGTTACTTTTATCTTTCCTTTTCCGAAATGAGTAACTATAAGATCGAAGCAGGCCATTCCGCCTACCTTATATGCCGCGGCACCGCCTATAAACGACACGCCCACAAGCAAAAATCTTGTAAGCTCCTCCGCCCATACAAACGACAGTCCGAAAATATATCTTCTTATTACCTCCATAAATGTTACTACAGTCATTACTACAAGAGCTACGGCTACCAAAACCTTGATTACCGTTACTATTTTATCCATAAGCTTTGAGTATTTCTCTGCAAATCCGGTCATTTGATCACTGTCCTCGCTTTTGCTCGTTTTTTATCTTCCCCCGCCCGAAAAAACTTCAGGCGGGGTTATTAGGGTAAATGAAAAAGGGATTACAAATTTAGTTCAGTTTTTCTACCATATCAACAAAGTTCTTTATAAGCGGATCTTCGTTTTTATACTTTTCGGATACATCCTTAACTGCAGCCTTAAACTCGCTCGGATCCTCTACCTTTGTCATCTGTACTCCGGCCTTCTGCATTGCTGCGTTGCCGTTTTCCTCTGCTGTCTTTATATATTTGTCAAACACATAGTTGTAGCCGTTTTTGAAGCCGTCCTGAAGCTCTTTTTGCGTTTTAGCGTCAAGTGAATTGAACCACTTTGCGTTGCAGAAAATTGTTGTTTCAAAAGGATAAAGTCCTATTTCTGTAAAGTACTTTAAAACCTCGTAATGCTTTTCAGAATAAATCGATGTAATGTTGATTTCCTCGCCGTCTATAACCTTGTTCTGAAGGCCGGTGTAAATATCGCCGTAGTTCATTGTTGTAGGATTAGCGCCCAAAGCCTTGAAGGAATCTATAAGGCAGTCTGTAGGAACAACTCTCATCTTAAGGCCCTTCATGTCGGCAACGGAATTTATCGCTCTTGTGTTGTTTGCAAGATGACGCATACCTGAATCATAGGAAGCAAGTATTTTTATGCCGAGATCTTTTTCTATTTTGTCAAATATTGCCTGTGCCTCGTCAGACTGCATTGCTTTTCTTTCCTTGTCGTAGTTATTTATAAGGAAAGGAATCGTAAAGCCGTCCATAAGATTTGTATACTGGGCAAAAGCCGAAGCCGCTGTGCCGCCCATCTGGAGAGTGCCGCTCATTACCTGCTGGAGAATTGCGTCATCGTCGCCAAGCTGTCTTGCGCCGTAATACTGAATGTCAAGATTGCTGTCGGCTGCTTTAAGGTCCTTTATTACGTCGATAGCCGCCGCGTAGCTTGGAAGTGTATCCTGTCCGCCGGTAGCCATCTTTATTGCGCCCTTGCTTGAGGAAGTGCCTGCCGCAGCAGGAGCAGCGGATGTTGATTTTGCAGCTGATGACGCTGCTTTTGAGGATGCCGCCGTTGTTTTTGACGAAGAAGCCGTACCTCCTCCGCAGGCCGTAAGTGACAGGATCATGCTTGCCGCAAGTACCATACCCATTAATCTTTTCATAAAAATAATCTCCCTTTCCTAAAATATATTTTATTATTTGCTGGAACGTTTTCCCGTAAAAATAACAAACGTCAATTGTTTTAGGGAACGTTCCCAAAATACTTTAAAAAAATATGTTTGCTCTGTCTTTGAAAATACTTACAAAACACCTATGCCTTCTTTGGATTGTAAATTTTTGAAGCAGAAAAATACACCTTCTGCTGAGGCTCATTTGAATTTTTAATTCTTTTTATAAGAAATCCGGCAGCTTTTTTGCCTATTGCCTCAAGGTCAGGCCCTGCGTAAGCAATGCGCTCGTTTTCATACATCTCCGGCACGCACTCGCAGCACGAAAGATCGTAATCCCTGAGGATATGCTTACCTATTGTACGCCCGTAGCGTATAACGCCCATAGCCATGAGAAAGTTGTTGGAGCAGATACCGGTTATATCAGGATTTTTGAAAAGATTTTCCGCAATTTCATAACCCGATTTTATGTCAAGCTTCCCAACAAAAATAAGGCTTTTATCTATCTTTATGCCTTCATCCTCAAGCGCCGCACGATATCCTTCTTCTCTTTTGCGGCTTACGGACGAAAGCTCCGAATTGCCGGAAATATGCGCAATACACCTGTGGCCGTCGTCTATCAAATGTCTTGTGGCAGCATAGCCGGCCCCAAAATCATCGCCAAGAACCTCGTCAAACTGTATCTTTCTTATATCCTTATTTATAAGAACCACCGGACACGGAACATCCTTGAGTATGTTTTCAAGCTCGTCGCTGTTTGCGCCCGTCATAGGTATAATGCCCGCAAATTTAAAATCCCTGGCCATTGAAATAAGCCTTTTTTCCTTTTCAACATCATACATGCTGTTGTACACAACAGGCATATATCCCGCGTTTGAAAGCACCTCCTCTATACCCGTAATGGTGCGCGCGAAATAATTGTTCTGTATATCGCCGACAATTACAAGCACAAGCGGCAAAGTGCCCTTTATCATGCTTCTGGCAACGACATTCGGCCTGTAATCCATTTCTTTTATGTACTGCCAAACCCTGTCCCTGGTTTCAGGCTTCACGTTCGGATCGTTGTTAATTACTCTTGAAATAGTAGATTTTGAAATACCGGACGCCGCTTCAATGTCTTTAATAGTTACCATAAGTGTGCTCCTTTGCTTGTGCTTACGCGCATGTAAGGGAACGTTTTCACGCATTTCCCTGTTCGTATGAGTAAATACTACTGCGTTCAAGCCACATTGTCAATTATAAAATGATGTTAATTCTATTTTTAGTTAATTTTCACATTAAATGCCGTTATTTTTTTAATTTAATCCTGTTAAATTTATGCGTTTTTATGGGAACGTTCTAAAAAGACAGGTTTTATTGTTTTTTTCCGTTGCTGAAACAATTTCATTATACACCTCTAATATTAAAAAATCCATTTTGGTGTATACACTTTTGATGCGGCCGGTAAATCTTCCGCTATGCGTTTTTATGCTTTGTAAAAAAACTCCCGTGGTTTTTAAGCCCACAGGAGATATGTTTAGTTCATTGTTTTAATCGCCGCAACAACTTTACCATTCGCCTACAACAGAACTTTCGTCAGTAATCTTTTTAAGTGTCAAAAAAACATAGTGAGCACCGTTAAGCATTGAAAAGTGTCTTAAAAACTCATCAACATTCGCATATTTTGAAGCCTTCTGGTCATCAAGCTTAAAGTAACGCGTTATAAATGTAGGAAAATAATAATATCTGTAGGATGATACTTTCTGCAAATCGTTGAATTCCGCAATGCTGAGAAGCGTTTTTTCGTTATACAGGCAACAAAGATGCACCTCGTCTGTTCCGTGATACCGCCATTCCATCCAAAGCTTGTTCTTTTTATAGGCAGGCGTCCATTTATAATATACGCTTTCAGTTCTTTCAAATTCCATAAACACATATCCGCCTTCCTTAAGCACTCGGCTGAATTCCGCAAGCACCTTCTGAGGATTGACATAGTTGAGTACCGAGCCAACGCAGATTATTGCGTCAACCGACCCATTTTCAAGAGGAATAGCTTCTATGTTTCCAACTATGTAATTGTCAAACTGCTTTATATAGTCCTCAATAATATCCATATAAATAACTTTTGCATCGGTTTTATATGTCGTCTTTCCGCTTCCCGCGTTAAGTACAGTGTGGCTTTTGTTTATATACTTGTCAAGGCACTTTTGAACCTGATTTTTTGAGGTTGTCTTTACATAATCCTGTGAAGGATCTCCGTCGTTCCACGGATCACGGTTATCGTAAAGCTCTTTTGTTCTTTTAAGCATTTCACTGTGTTTGTCTTTCATGGTTACAGTTTTACCTCCATCAAATTCCTGTTTTTTGATTTTTTGTAAATTTCAAAAGCCATATAAGCCCTTTTTTGACCGAATTTACCGAAAAACTTATCGGCAAAAACAAATCTTGCAGCCGTCTGAGCAGCCATTCCAAGCCTTACAAGAAGCATAGGAAAGAAGTAATAGTGCTTTTCACTTATTCTTTTTAAACTGTAAAAATCGGCAAGCTGTTTTATGAAATTTTCATTGTAACAAACCGTAATGTCTTTTCCGTCAAAATTATAATAACTTGTTTCGACCCACTGAACCGATTTTTTGCCTACTTTTTTAGGGAAATATATACTGTTGCACCTGTCATATTCCAAAATAAGTATGCCGCCTTTTTTAAGCACTCTTGAAAATTCAGAAATCGCCTTTTGCGCATTGGCATAAGAAAGCACGCACCCTACACATATAACACAGTCTACACTGTTATTTTTCAAAGGAATTTTTTCTATGCTTCCCACGATGTGATTTTCAAACTTTTTAATATACTTTGAAATAATATCCATGTAAATTACTTTTGCCTTTGTTTTGTAAACCGTTTTGCCGCTTCCGGCATTAAGCACCGTTGCGTTTGGACTTACATATTTGTCGACAGCCCTTTGCGTATACTCAAAACCCGTATTATGTATTACATACTGCGCATAATCGTTTTGTGTATCCCACGGCTCGCTTTGAGAATACATGCTGTATGCGGTATTTTTCATTATTTCATACAGATTTTTCGCCATTATTGGTCACCTTCATTTTTATTTACATACGGAAAATCGTACACGCTTCTGTTGTAACCGCCGGTTATAAGATAAATTTTTTCCCTTTGGGCGCTCATTACCGTTGACAAAATATACATCCTCAAATCTTCTATTTTTTTATCTTCGTCGGTTAAATCGTCAAATTCTCCGGTATCCTTCATAATAAGCCGGATATTTTCCCTGAAAAGCAGTGAAATTTCAGCATATACCTTTTTCCCATGATTATGGCTTAAAGTGTGCATACTCAATTCCTCGACAAAAAGCTGGATTTTGTTGACTGTGCTTGGATCAATTGATTTTTTATTAAGCAAATCGCGTATCTGCAAGACAGCTGTTCCGATTTCCTTTTCGGACAAAAGAAAACTTGTCATATAGTCACTGTAAGCTTTATCACTTAAATACAGAGGAAAACCGGCTTTCCCTGTTTTCAAAATTATAAGCGCAGAATACAAAACAGGGCTTACAAATATTCCCAGAGCAAAACCAACGAATATTCCCTCGGAACCTATCAGGTTTGACATTATAAACGGCCCCGCCAAAAAAGACGCCAGATAAAGTATGCCGCTTCCCGCCGTTGAAAGTATGTATTTATCTCTGTCGATATAATAAACCGAAAGCAGTTCAATTACCGAATATGAAAATGTTACAAAACACATATAGCGACATGCCCTTATGCAGCCGGCAAGAAGAGTCCGGCTTGTGACGCCAAAGCTTGCACAAATGTACGGAGAAATCAAAAATACCAAAAGGCTTAAAAACGCCGAGCCTATAAACGCACAAAAAGAGGCATGTTTCATAAGGCTTTTAATTCCAACCTCGTTGGTTTCACCCTTATATATGCGCTGAAACGGCTTCAAGGCATCCGAAAAACCGGAAAGCAGAGCAAACATGTCATAAATAATAAGCACAACCGCCCAAACAACAAGCTGGTCATCGCCGAATTTTCCAAGTATGAACTTCGAAACCCAATACTCCGCGCCCGCATAAATCAGAGTTACTGAAAAATCAACAAAGCCATATTTTCCAGCCTCTTTAATTTCATTTAAATTAAAATAAAAATGGAATTTTTCGGCAATAGCCTTTTTAAAATATACAAAATACATTATAACCGGAATCATAAGGCTTGAAATAAATGTAGCAAGGCCAACGCCTGTAATGCCCATAAATCCTGCAAGCACAAAGGACAAAACAGCGTTTGCAGCCGTCTGAAAAACAGCTCCGAAAGCCGAAGTGCGTTCCATGCCCTCTTCTATAAGCATTTCATTTGAAAAAAAGCAAAGCGGCTGCACTGAAACATAACCTATTATGCAAGTATAATACTTTCTTGCCATGTCAAGCATTTCGCCGCTTATTCCCATATAATTAAGATATGGCTCTCTGATTACAAAAGCCGTTACTGCAAGTAATATACCCGAAAAAACGGCAAGCTCTACTGAAAGCGAAAAAAACTGATCCGCTTTTTTCACATTTGTTTTGCCTATCTCAACGGAATATTTCATTATAATTCCAGGCACAAGCAGCAGATAAACCATAAAAGGCAGCATTAAAATAGGGCTTACGATGTTTATTACCGCCAAAGCCTGTTCACCTATTATGTTTCCGGCAACGAAGCTGTCTATCATGTGGGGAAGATAGCTGAGCATGGCTGTAAACACTGTAGCCCTTAAAAGTGTATTGTATTTGCTTGAGATAAAAGTTTTTCTGTTCATTTTAATATCACCTTTGAAAAACGCCCGGATGTAACTTTTCAAAATATAATTTTATTTTTAAATTGTATCATAAAAGTAAAAATATATAAACAAAATATATTTAAAATCAAAGCAATTATCTATCTTAAGCAATCAGCCGCGGCAAACAGAATATATACGTTGTTTTCAAAAGCAATATAATATGGATTCGTTAAAAAACTATATAATATGTTTTGCAGCATTCTTTTTTCAAAAATAACAAAATGCTCAAACCCACTGCCATGGTTTTGAGCATTTTGCTGCATAATTAAACTACGGATTGTTTAACTCTTTACGTCTTTTTTGCAAGCCTCTGCACAGAACACTATAACGTTCTTTATCGATACTATAAGCATGATAAGCACGCCTATTCCGTATCCAAGAGGCAAAACCCATGCCGGAGTTGCACTTGTTGATGTGCTTGTACCGGAAACAATAAACGGCAGCAAAATACCGTTAAATATGTAGTAGCCAAGCACGACAAAAAACACTGAGTTAATGATATTTAAAATAATGTTCAGTATACATTTTGCACGTACATTGCCATGCTTATCGAAGCTTGCCCCAAGAAGCTCAAGGCCCATAAGCCCGCCCGAAATAAGCGAAATTGCCGCTCCTATAAAATACCCGTAAATAAACATTGTTCTTAAAAGCTCGTCCGACCATGACATAGAGGCTCTAAGTATAAATCTGGCTACGACATTGGCAGTTATTATCAGTATGCCGATAAGCCCTACGACGCCTATAACCCGTTCTGCTTTTTCGCCGAATTTATTAAATGCGTTTTCCATTGCGATTAACCACCTTTTGACTCATTTTATCAGCGAAGCTTGCCTACATAATCCTGAACCGTCTTTAAGTATTCGTCAGAACCAACCTTGTCGTTGAATAATTTATATACAGGATCGCACAGAGCCGCAAACGCTGCTTTATCTGGATTTTCATTTATTGTTACTCCGTTATCCTTAAGAATCTTAATGTTTTCTTCTTCGCTTGCGGAATTAAGCTCACGCTCATAATCTCTTGCTTCCTCAGAAGCTTTCTGTATCGCCTGCTGCTGATTTGCCGAAAGGGAATCCCATTTTGCCTGATTTATGAAAAACGGCATCGGTGTATATGAATGTGCTGTAAGCGAAAGGTACTTCTGAACTTCATACATTTTATATGTTACTATTGAAGAAAGAGTATTTTCCTGCGCGTCTACAGTACCGTTTTGAAGCGCCGTAAATACCTCGCCCATATCAAGAGCCATAGGTATTGCTCCAAAAGCTTCCCATGTAGCTTTCTGTGTAGGGGAAACAACGGTTCTTATTTTAAGACCCTTCATGTCGGCAGGAGTGTTGATAGGATTTCTGCTGTCTGTTACATGACGCATTCCGCTTTCCCAGTAGCAAAGAAGCTTCATTCCTGTGCCGTTAAACATCTCGCCTATCTTTTTGCCAGGCTCGTTATCGAGTGTTTTTCTAACCTCATCATAGGAGTTGAATATGTAAGGAAGCTCAAAAACCTGTATTGCCGGAACATATCCCGCAAAGTAGGATGTCCCTGTGGAACATATATCAATCGTACCCTGGGCCATCGAATCGACACAGGATGCAACCGAGCCAAGCTCCGTGTTGAAGAAACAATCAACCGCTACGCTTCCGTTTGAATACTGCTTACACAGATCGGCAAATTTTACAAGTGCTTTTCCGCTTGGGCTTTCCTCGGTAAGGCCTGCAACCGTAGCCGTCAATTTGACGCTTTTATCGCTGCTCGTCGTTTTTGCCGGCGCCGATGTTGTTGAAGCTGTTTTTGCGCCCGCTGATGAAGCAGGCTTTGTCCCCGTTGACGTTCCTGAACCGCACGCACAAAGCAGAGTCATTGCCGCCGATACAACCCCGGCTATAATCATTTTCTTTTTCATAAAACTGCCTCCCTTTTTAATATTAATATTTTATTTTAATAATCCCGGTATAAAGGTTGTTATTCCCGGTATAAACGCCACAATTATAAGTCCTATCGTAGTTACTGCTATAAACGGCCGTATGGCTCCTATTACAGCATGAACGGGTCGTTCCCCTATCTGCGCCCCCATAAAAAGATTTAATCCCATAGGCGGTGTAATAAGACCTATACACGTTGCACTTACCATTATTCCGCCAAGATGAACTATTGATACCCCATACTGCTGTGCCATAGGCACTAAAAGCGGCGTCATTATTGTTACTATAGGAATAGAATCTATAAAGCAGCCTAATATAAGAAGTATTATAAGGGCACAGATTATAAATACCGCTTTGTCGCTTGAAATGCTCATAAGCATTGCCGCCGCATGTGAAGCTATTCTTTCCCTTGTAAGCACCCATGAGAACGCACCGGAAGCGCCTACAATAAACATTATGTTGCCTGTGCTTTTCATTGATTTTCCAAGACAGGTCAGAAGTGTTTTGAAATTCATTTCCTTATAAACAAACAAGCCTACTATTATCGAATAAAAACATGCTATTCCGGAAGCTTCCGTTGCGGTAAATATTCCTGAATAAATGCCTCCCAGTATAATTACCGGAGCAAGAAGCGCCCATATTGATGTTTTAAAGCTTTGGGCAACTTTCTTGAACTCAAATTTTCCGACACCTTTGTACTGTTTTTTCCTGCATATATAAATAGCAAGTATACATACCATTATTGCCTGCATAACTCCCGGGCCTACGCCTGCAAGAAGCATTTCTCCAACCGACTGATTTGCATAAACCGCATACAAAACCATAACAATGCTCGGCGGAATAAGCGGCCCGAATATACCGCTTGTTGCCTGAAGGGCACATGCGAAATCCGCATCGTAGCCTCTTTCAACCATGCTTGGTATCATTATGCATCCTACTGCCGCGCAAGCAGCAACTCCCGAGCCTGTCATTGCCGCAAAAAACACACTGGCAAGAACCACAACAAGGGCAAGTCCTCCGGTAAAATGACCGACAAGCGACATACAGAAAGCTACTATTCTTTTTGAAATACCGCCGTTTTCCATCAGAGCCCCCGCCATTATGAAAAACGGAACTGAAAGAAGCGTGTATGTATTAACGCTTGCAACTATCTGCTGCGCTATGATTACCGGTGATACCTTCGCAAATAAAATTACGTATATAAGCGAAGAACCTCCCAGCGCCAAAGCAATGGGCACTCCTAAAAAAAGAAATATAAAAAACGAGACAAACAAAGTTATTGATGCCATACAAATCCCCTTCTTCACAGTTATAATAACATTTATTTCATTTGTTTTCTTTTTATTTATTATAGGGTTGATTACGTTAAAATGTAAAATATGATTATCATAAAAAAATCATAACTAAATGCCTATGATTATCTTAAATATGTCTAAAATTGCACATTATTAAAAATTTTTAAGTGTACGTTTAAAATATTTCAACTAAAAATAACGATTTTCGATTCAAATATGTTGCTATAAACACATGCTTTGCTTTGATATAAATACATTCAGTGTTCAATTTTATAAAAGCCTGTTTGCATATTTATTCATACATTGGTTTAATACAAAAAATAAGCATATATTTAATGCACGAACAGTGTGCTTAAAATATACGCTTAAAATACAAATTAAAATATTTTATCCGCCTTTAGCCTGTCCGCCTCTTCCCAAAGCATATTAGCATAATATGAAAGTGGTTTTGTCGTGTTTTGACACACAGCAAAATACCAGCTGGACTGAATGTCGTTTATATTCAAAATAGAATATTTATTTTTATCAAGATTATTTTTATACGATGATTCAGGAAGAAACGCCACCAAATCCTCATTGTTTGATGATACACAGTCCAATATGGCATTCAGATCTGAAAGCTCTATTACTTTCTGAGGAAAAAGCTTGCAGTTATTAAAATATTCTTCACACTTTTTATATAAAAGATATTCTTTTGACAAAACAATTATTCTCTGGTTCTCAACTTCCCTTATTTCATTTTCGCTAAGGTATATGACATTGCCGTTATCCCTGCTATGCCTGCGGGCAATTGAATTTTTATTGTTGCAGACAAGATGCAGGCTTTCGCTTCCGAGTTTTTTTATCATAAGGCCGGACATTTTCAGCGATAATGTGTGAGCAAAGGCAATTTCCACTTCCTCATTAAGAAGCATTGTAATCATGTCAAGGGATGTGCCGCCTTTTATTGAAAGCTGTATATCAGGCGTTTCCTTTAAAAAATCTCCAAGAAGCTGAGAAAAAATCTTTGTTGTGATCTGCAGCGGAATACCAACCGAAAGCAGTTTATTCTCAGTTTTAGAAAACTTCTGAAGTCTTTTTAAAAAAAGCTCGTCCAGTTCTTCGCAGCCTTTAACGTAATCAAGAAATATTTTCCCGGCCTCGGTAAGTCTTAACGGAGTATAATTTCTTTCAATCAGCTTCACAGATAGTTTTTTTTCTATCTTTGATACATACTGGGAAAGGGAAGGCTGTGAAACATGCAGTATTTCAGATGCCTTTGTTATATTACCAGTTTCCGCTATTGTGATAAAATACGAGTTATTGCCAAAATTCACGCATAATCCTCCTCTGAAAAAAATTATTGTATTCTTAATTGTTATATTATATAATCGCGCTTATTATAAGTAAATACTTATGATTTATTTTCAATTTTTGTATTTTACATTTATTTTTTTTGAATATAAAATGCTATAAATACATTTAATATGAAATTCATAAAAACAGGAGGAATTACAATGGAAAAGAAAAAAATGACTATTCCGGATTTTAAAAAATTCAAAGAAGAAGGGCGGAAATTTACTTTCGTAACAGCATATGATTATACAACCGCAACAATCGTAAACGAAAGCCAGTGTGAAATTATACTTGTGGGTGACTCCCTTGCAATGATTATGCTTGGCAAAAAAAGCACTGTTGGCGTAACGCTTGACGACATGATTTACCATATAAAGCCGGTTGTGCTTGGCGCTCCAGACACATTTATAATAGGCGACATGCCTTACGGCTCATATAATGTAAGCGCAGAACAGGCAATAGAGTCGGCAAACCGCATACTTATGGAAGGTGGCTGCGACTGTGTGAAACTTGAGGGCGGAAGCGTAATGACTCCCATAATAAAACGTATGGTTGACATAGGCATACCAGTAGTCGGACACATCGGCCTTACGCCTCAAACGGCTGCTTCTATAGGCGGTTTTAAGGTTCAGGGCGGAACACCAGAAAGCGCAAAAGCTCTTATCGAAGACGCAAAGGCACTCGAAGAAGCCGGCGTATTTGCCATAGTTATTGAATGCGTCCCAAGCAGTGTTGCCACAGCACTCAGAGAAGCTGTAAAGATTCCGATTCTTGGCATCGGTGCGGGGCCTGACGTTGACTGCCAGGTAATGGTGACCCAGGATCTTCTTGGAATGTACGGTGATTTTAAGCCGAAATTCGTTAAGCATTTTGCTGAAATCCGCGGTGAAATGATAAATGGGCTGAATCTTTTTCATAAAGAAACCATAACCGGAGCTTTTCCGACACCTGAATATAGTTTCAATAAAAATGTCGAAATACCAAAGTTCTACTGATTATTTTTATCTTATGCCAAAATCGTTAAGCCGCCTTATGCGGCTTTTTTATTATATCTGAACACTATTATTTTGGACAGTTTATTGTTTTTCATCATAATATTTTAAATACATTAAAATTTAAAAACAAAAACCTTTTAGCGCACTGAAAAATGAGATTTTTACAGTTGTTATCTTTTTATGTTATTTATCCTGAAATCTTTTAAAATTTTTTGACGCATACTGTTTGGCTGTGCTTCCAATAGAATTCTATTTATCACGAAACAGACATAAGTTATGCCATTGTATAGGAATAACAGCAGTTGTATGTAAAAATACTTAAATATAACAAAAAAAATCGCTGAAACCTTGAAAAATCAAGCATTTCAGCGACTTTTAATGAATTGCGGAGTTAGGATTTGAACCTAAGACCTTCGGGTTATGAGCCCGACGAGCTACCGAGCTGCTCTACTCCGCGATAACAAAATTACAAATTAAAGAGAGCCGATGAACGGACTCGAACCGTTAACCTGCTGATTACAAGTCAGCTGCTCTGCCAATTGAGCCACATCGGCATTTCTATACCTTCAAAACTGAACAAAGCGTTTCGTCTCTTTTAATCGTTTGCTTTCTGCAAGTTCTTTCTTTTTAGGTCAAGCCCTCGACCTATTAGTATCAGTCAGCTCAACACATTGCTGTGCTTCCACCTCTGACCTATCAACCTTGTAGTCTTCAAGGGGTCTTACTTGTTTGAAACAATGGGAAATCTTGTATCGAGGGGGGCTTCACGCTTAGATGCCTTCAGCGTTTATCCCTGCCAAACTTGGCTACCCGGCTGTGCATTTGGTATGCAACCGGTCCACCAGAGATTCGTCCATCCCGGTCCTCTCGTACT
>Ga0183095_10175_pt1 | contig 20923 bp, 18 predicted proteins | sample BioMet4_FD_130346 | JGI IMG/M metagenome (GOLD analysis project Ga0183095, IMG submission 130346) | Microbial communities from bioreactor (seeded with sewage sludge) at LBNL, California, USA - Biofuel metagenome 4 (v2) (version 3) | ecosystem: Engineered > Bioreactor > Anaerobic > Unclassified ...
AGTGAAGCAAGCAATTGTTTTAAAGCTTCGAGTTCCATTTTTTTTACTCCAAAATATGATAAGGGAAAATGGAACAACTATTATATTTTTTCGGTGGTTGGAAATCCATTAAATTTGAAGAGGATACAGCAAATGCACAAAAACGATAGCAGGAAAAATGTTCTTTTACTCAAGACATCTGCGGAAGGTAGGGAACAAGAGATAAAATTAACTTAATAGTTTATAACTACAAAAAAAGAAAACATCTGTGCCCTTATTTGTAAACCAGCCTTTTTGAGAACAAGCGCTAGTCCCCAACCATTGGACTGGTTGGTCATGCTGTCACGACGTTTTCGGTCAAGCCTTTTTTAAAAGGGTTGCGAGCAAGCAGTTTTTTCAAAAGGGTTGCGAGCAAGCAGTTTTTTCAAAAGGGTTGCGCCGCAACCATTGTGCTGGTTGATCACACCGCTGCTTGGGATTTTCGGTCAAGCCTTTTTTTAAAAGGGTTGCGAGCAAGCAGTTTTTTTAAAAGGTTGTGGGACTAACAACTGATTTCATATGTGGTTTCAAGGACTTCCTGGGCAATCTGGATAAGCCTGAACCAGGTATTCAGTGCTGAACGCAGAGAAACCACATCTTCAGCTTTTACGCTGAGTACCAGCTTATTTGCATCTTCAAGGGACAGGCCTATTGCAGACCTTTGTGAAAAATTGTCATCGAGTTCGGGCAGGAGAGCCCTGTAGATCGTTTCTGCAGTTTCAGTTTCAAAAGTAAATTCTGCGAAAAGTTTCAAGGAATTCCCCCTGATATATTTTCTTTGGATGTTTTTGAAGTGAGTAAGGGAAAAATCGGTTTCGAATTTCCTATGAGAATTGTCTTAAGATTCTTATCATTAAAGATTCTTATCATAAAAAATCGATTTATAAAATTAGGCTTTAAATATAAGGGTTTGGAGGTCAGTACTTTTTAAAACCTCGTAGATTAAGCTTAAAAAGGGACTTTCCGTTGCCCATAAAATCGATATCCTTTTCCCCAATCGCTATTAAGGTGGAACTGGGAGGAAGTTGATCAATTTTATCGCTTTCAACCCTTAGAAAATGGAAAAAAGACTCAAAGGCGTCCGCAATCTCTCCCTGACCTGTAAACTTGGGCTCGATATCGGAAAACCAGTAGGAATCAAGTTCCCTGGAGTACCAGTCCGTAAACCTGAGTGAGAACATGAGCTCTCCGGCTTCGTCGTAAAAGCTGAGTTCCCCGGGATTTCCATGGTACTCTCCTACGACTATGAGAGGCCCACCCTCCGCAAACTCCAGAAGCTCCTGCATGCCCATTTTTCCGCGTGTTATACATCTTCCAGCTATAAACCGCGAAAGCAACTTGCAAAGTGCCCTAGTTCTTGCAGAAGGTTTTCGAGAAGAAGTAACCAGCATACTTCTCCTGACAAGGTAGTAGTATATATTAGTTTCTCTCCATGGTTCTGGGAAACATGCAGGCCGGAATTAAAGAATCAAATCTTGATTTTTTTCTCTTCCTGGAGAATATTTTCTGTATGATTCTGCATCGGTGAATTTTGGAGTGAAGAATAGATTTCTTGTAAGCCTTGTAATATTTTTAATCCTTTATCGGTAATCATATAATCGCCTCTCTCATGCATCTGCAGAATCAAACCATTGTCTAAAAGTTTCTGTAGGTGAAAAAGCAAGTTTCCTCCTCTAAGGCTTGTCAGTTCAGAGAAAGCAGAGAAACTTTTCATTTCGAATGAAACTGCCTTTAGAATTTCCAGACGATGGTTATTTGAAACCGGTTCCAGTATCTCGCTCATAATGGTATCAGTTTTTATGGACGAAATACTGGATTTGTGCTCCTGGTTATCTGAGTAAATCCGCATAGAACGCATAAGATTGACCTGTTTAATGAAAAGGCTCGAAACTTCAGAAAAACACTGCTCGCATTTACTGAAAGGAGCTCCACATCTCAATTCATCTAGCTTTTTTCTATTGTTCGAAATTAGAGTGTCATCGACTTTACCATGTTTAATGAGTTCTGCATTTTGCTGCAGGAGAGACGTAAACGCTGAAGTGCAATTTGTTTTCTCAGGGCACTTTTTTACCATATTGCATTCAAGTCCAGTTTCTATGTCTTCGAGGAGATGATTAAGAATAGTATTCGAATACTCACGTCTTGAGCTTTCAAGAGCAGCTTCGAAGTAAAGTTTGTTTGAACATTCAATTATTTTCTTAATGTCATTATGTATCTCGGAAAGTTTTTCCCTAACAGCCTTCATTTCCTCTGTTTTCTGATCCTCTGACACTACTGGGCTCACAGGATATTTTTCTTTAATATCATTTTCTATTCCCATTCTTAAACTCCACAAATTTATTTTCTTTTATTTTTAAAGTTTTAACTTTATTTTTGTATCTTCTTTTGACTCTCAGAGTCATATCAACATACTTAATACATTCTAATGACGATTAAGTATATAATCGTGACTGATATATAATTAACATGCAAAGGGCGCCCAAGATTGAAAGAAAGGAGGTGACTTCATGGTAAAGTGTGGAATTTGTGGAGGAGAGGCTCCAAGGCAGCCAGGTATTACTGACGAAGGAACATGTGATCTTTGCGGTAGGAAAGTTATGCTTGCGGAAGAATGCTTGCAGAAGAAAGCAAAAAAAGAGTGAAAAAAGTTAGGTAATTACTATATAAATAAAATCATAAAAATGGAAGATCTGAACATTTCTTTACTTTGCAAAAGCAAAGTAAAGATTGTCTTTCCTTTTTCTTAGTGCTTCGATTCCAAAATCGATTTTTTATTTCCTAAGAAAATCCGTGATCTGCGAATTAATTCAAAAGTCAAATTTTATGAACCTATTTCAGAATCGCAGTACTAATGTAATTAAAATCTGTTTTCCCATTACGTCGTGATCACATTACATCGCAAAACTATCAGGCTTCTGAAACAAGGAGTAAAAATATGATAAACGACGAAAACTACAGGAAACTGAAAGAAAAAGCAAAAGAACTGGGAGCAAGTAATGTGAGGCTCATTCCAGCAGTGGACATTGTGGTTGAAGACCGGACCGTTTTAAAGTGCATTTTCGGATGCAACGGTTATGGAAGCCAGGTATGCCCTCCGTTTGTCCCTACAGTAGATGAGTTTAAGAAGATGCTTGCAGATTACGAATTGGCTCTTCTTGTTGAATGGAAATCAGATAATGTTTTTTCCCGGGAAGCCAGTGAGAATTTCTTGAAATACTCCGTCGAACCTCCCAAAGACGAGACTATAAAACAACAGTTCCAGAATAACCTGAAAACAATAATGAAAGACCGGAAAGAGATAATTCAGCCCGGAGTTCTGGAGCTTGAAAAGCTTGCTTGGACCCTTGGTTATAACACCGCTCTTGCAACCTTTCCAGGCATGTGCACCTGGTGCGCAACAAGCGACTATTCAAGTGTAAATTGCGCCAGGGATAAAGGGCCCTGCCATCATCCGACTCTCCGCAGGCCATGTCTTATGGGGCTCGGTATCAGGATGGATAAAACCCTTGACAGACTCAACACTCCACTACAGAAATTTCCCCTGGATGATGCTGTACCTTCGCCTTATACCCTGATATTACTTGACTGATAAGAAGAAGCTTTCAGTACTATTTTGCATGAAAGTACATGAGGAGATCTTCCTCAAGTACTCTCCTCTTTTCCCAAATTGTGATTAAGAGTGAAATGAACTACCACTCAGCTAAACGCCGATTTTAGGAAGTTTTACGGTATTGTTTTCAAAATTTACAGAATAGTGTTGAGGTACAGGGAACGATTGTACAGGATTCTTTTTTGACTTGAACTTAGAAAACCGTTTTTCTCTCGGAAAAATCAAGTGAAGGAGGATTCAACCTGTTTGGTCATACCCTGTAGTGATTGAGAGTTTACTTCACCTAACCATTCATTAGAGGTCTTCAAAACTGGAATTAATTTGTTTAAGTCAAATCTGGAAATTGATTTTCCTGTTTGTTCATATGTTTTAATTTTCTGATCAAGTGCCCAGTTATAGACAAAACGATAGCTACCAATGTGTTGATTAAGTTGTTCAGCTTGAGTTTTTGTCGGATATAGTCTAAATTTGAACGCTCTCATCATACAAAGGAATTATGCCCTGTAACAACTTACATAGTTTTTGGTAAACAGGAAGTATGGGACAAGAAATCATAGCAAATTCTTGTTAATGTATCATATTATCTTTGTTTGCAAATATCGAAAAGCTATACTCGAACCGATCAGTGAAGAACTCAAACAAATTATAATTGATATTTCAAAAGAGTCAAACTTTGAAATCCTTGAAATGGAAACTGACAAAGACCATATTCATTTCTTGATTAAGAGTGAACCAAAGGTTAGTGTTCTGTCAATTGTCAGAAAATTGAAACAAGAATCTACTAACAGATTATGGAAAACACAAAAGAATATCTGCAAAAATATTATTGGGGTGAAAATGCGTTATGGAGTGATGGATATTTTGCTTTCACTATCGGAAATATTAGTAAAGAAACTGCAGAATATTATATACGGAATAAGGGTTGAAGTTGATGCTTATATTCCCTGAGCTAAAGACTCAGAGGTTTTACGCTTCGGAATAAATTATATGACCTTCAAGCTTAAAGTTAGAGTTTCAAAATTATAAAACAAATTATAAAATTTGACAATCATAAGATAAATGATATATTTCCAAGCTTGTATTGCATTAGTAGACATTTTTTATTGTTTTTCAAGTTTGGCGATATTACAAATTTTGAGATAGCATTTAAATTTAATAAACTATATATTTTTTTAAATTAAAGAAGATACTCTAGTGTCGAGTCAACTACAAAATGTCGTATAAAATCGATTGCAGTTATTCGGGATCATCGAATTTTTGATGATTGACTCGACACTAGCTTGTGAGTGGTCATAACAATATAGTAAAGTTAGGCATATCGCCATCAAATAGAGGAGTCTGAAGGGGGATTATGATAACAGACCTGGAGCAATTTCCTGCAACAAATCCGAATCCTGTGTTCAGTGTGGCAAATGATTGCACTGTCCTTTACTCAAATAAAGCTGGTGAGACCTTATTACATGAGTGGGGTGTGGCAGTAGGAGAGAAACTGCCATCCTATGTAGGAGGTGTTGTGAAGAACGTAATTTCCCTAAATAGACCTGAAAAAATAAAAGTCAAAACGAGAAAAGGAGTATATCTTGTAAGGTTTTACCCGGTACCTGAAGAAAAATGCGTAAACATTTATGGATTCGATATAAGTGACTGGAGAGAATTTGAAGAAAAACTTCCGGAAAGTGAAGCTGGTGAGGCGGCAAACCTTGAGCTGGCTGATATTATTGATGTTCCAGCGATCCAGTCTCTCATGGATGATTTCTATAGGCTTGTTCACATTCCCATGGGCCTGATCGATCTCAAAGGTAATATTCTTGCAGGCGTCGCATGGCAGGATATCTGCACAAAATTTCATAGAATCCACCCCGAAACCTGCAAGAACTGCGTAGAGAGCGACATAAAGCTATCCGTGGGCGTTCCCCCTGGAGAGTTTAAGCTTTACAGATGCAAAAACAACATGTGGGATGTAGCGACTCCAGTCATGGTAGGTGGTAAGCACGTTGCCAATATTTTCTCAGGACAGTTCTTTTTTGAAGACGAACCTGTGGACTATGAGCTTTTCCGATCTCAGGCCAGAAAATACGGTTTCAACGAGGAGGAATACATAGCAGCATTTGAAAAAGTTCCACGGTTAAGTAAGGAAGCTGTAAACAAAAAAATGGCTTTCTTCGTGAAACTTGCCAACATACTCTCACAACTAAGCTACAGTAACTTCAAGCTTTCCCAGTCACTTGCAGAAAGCGAAATCCTGGTGAATAAGCTAGAGAAAAACAGTGAAGATCTCGATCGTGCTCAAACAGTGGGAAATATCGGAAGCTGGAGTCTGGATGTACGTAAAAACGAACTAACCTGGTCTGATGAAAATCACCGTATCTTTGGTATCCAAAAAGGTATTCCTTTAACCTATGAAACCTTTCTTTCAAAAGTTCATCCGGATGACAGGGAATATGTTGATAGGAAATGGAAGATGGGATTAGAGGGCGAACCATACGACATCGAACATCGAATTCTTGTAGACAGTAAAATCAAGTGGGTACGTGAAAAAGCATATATTGAATTTGACAAAGACGGGATGGTAACCGACGGCTTTGGTATAACACAGGATATAACTGAGCGCAAAAAAGCAGAAGAAGCCCTTAGACTAGCACATGACAGTTTAGAAGCAAAAGTTAAAGAACGTACATCAAAACTTGAAAAAGCTTACGAATCACTGAAGGAGGAAGAGAGAAGGCTCTCTGAAGCCCAAAAAATAGCTCATGTTGGAAATTGGGACTGGGATCTTAAAACCGATGACGTTTACTGGTCTTATGAGATGTGCCGTATCTTTGGGTGTGCCCCCCAAAAGTTATTTCATACACACAGTGAGCTTTTAAACTTTATACATCCCGAAGATCGAAGCTATGTGGACAATGTCGTTAAAAGTGCTTTAAATGAAGAGTCCTTTAGCATTGATCACAGGATTATCTCGGCTGAAGGCGAAGAGCGTATAGTCCGCGCACAGGGTGAAGTCGTTTTTGATGAGAAAAAAAGCCCAATTCGATTGAGAGGAACAATTCAGGACATCACAGATCACAAGAAAGCAGAGGAGAAGATCAGGATATTAGCGGATGCTGTGGAATCATCAAATGATGCTATTGTAACTGAGTCCTTCGATGGTACTATTACTAGCTGGAATAAAACGGCAGAGAAGATTTACGGTTATTCCGCCGAAGAAATTCTGGGTAAAAATGTCTCAATACTGGAACCGGATAATCTTAAAGGTGAAATAAAAAAGATAATTGAAAAGGTTAAACATGGAGAAAAAGTCCATCATTACAGAACTTTACGGCTAAAAAAGGATGGTACAACAACAAATGTTTCAATAACTTATTCTCCAGTTTTTGACGCTTTTGGAAAACTGAAGGCTATCTCAGCTATTGCAAGAGATATTACTGAGCAAATCAATGCGGAAAAACTACTGGCAAAAGCCGAAGAAGCCAGAAAAAAAGAAATTCATCACCGAATTAAGAATAATCTGCAAGTGATCTCTTCCCTACTTGACCTGCAGGCTGAAAAGTTCAGAAGCAGAAAATGTGCTGAGAATGTGGAAGTTCTTAATGCTTTCAAGGAGAGTCAGGACAGAGTAATGTCAATTGCCCTTATCCACAAAGAGCTCCACGAAGGCAAAAGAACTGATACATTAAACTTCTCTGCATACCTTGAAAGGCTTGTTGAAAATCTGTTCCAGACTTATAGAGTTGGAAATGTCAATACGAGCCTGAACATAGAGCTGGAAGAAAACATTTTCTTCGATATGGATGTCGCTGTTCCACTGGGAATAATCATTAACGAACTTGTTTCAAATTCACTTAAGTACGCATTTTTAGGCAGAGATAATGGAAAAATTCAAATCAAACTTCACAGGGAAGACTCTGTAGACAAAGAAGATTCTGTAGAACACGTAAACAAAGAACAGGGAAGCACAAAAGAAAATTATAATGGCACTGATTTTACTTTAATAGTCTCGGATAACGGGATTGGTATTTCTGAGGAGTTTAATTTAGAAGACTCCAGCTCTCTTGGCTTACAGTTAGTGGAAGTCCTGGTAGACCAGTTGGGGGGCGAAATTGAACTAAAAAGAGGTTCTGGGACTGAATTTGTTATAAGGTTCAAAGTACCAGTGCAAAATTGAAAAAAATAGTAAAATCGAATTCTCATACAATGATCAGTTGACGAGAATTCATATATTGTTTGTTCGCTATGCTATTGCACGTAAACATCAGATGCAAGTAATATATAATTAACTTGAATTAAATTTCAATCGTGTAGATATAGTAGTTGGCATTGAATTTTTTAATGAGATTTATTATTTTAACCTCAAATGATCGAAGCAGTTAATTGCACGCCGATCATCACAGCGCCAGGTAAAAGGCATTTTGTAGATAGGCAGTCCCGGATTTTTGTAGAGCTGATAGACGAGCGGCAATACCGTTAGCATTGCAATAAGACTGCATTATACAGGCATACACAATCTGTCTGCCCTGCACTTCGGACCACCTGCAGAGGAGGCGTTTGAAGGGCAGGCTCGCCGTTAAGCTGTGAACTACTGCAAATGCTGCCAGAAAAAACAGGAACAATTGCGACAAAACAAATTCCAGTAGCCCCTTTACATTATTTAAAGAGTTCATCATTCCACACTAATATGAAAAATTTATTTACATGTCTTAAAAATATTAGATTTTCTTAAACAGTTCCAACAATCGCCTTTATGAAAACAGAATGAAAACAGATTGTTTCGCCGCGTTCGGTGCATGTCCACCTATTTTTTCATTTATTAGAAATTCCAGTTGGGAGCTAAAAATGAGGAGTTTTTTTAAGGGTATTTGTTTGAGATAACTATTTACAGAGACTGTATAAAACAAGGAATGTAAAAATAAAAGCGATAAGTCAACTTTTAACCAAGTCAACTTATAACTTTTTCAAATTATTTGATGGTAATGGTCTTATGAACCCACAACTTCCCACTATAACCAGTGCACTTAATAGTCATACAACTAATATAATAACCAGTTTTTGAAAACGTGTGTACCGGATTTTTTAATGATGAAGTAATTTTTGTCCCTTCTTTAGAGGTTCCATCTCCAAAGTCCCATCTGATATATGTCTCTGTACCTTTTGACAGGTCCTTGAATTGTACTACTCGCGGATCAGTACTCGAAGCGGCTACCGCCGTATAATCAATGTAATTACCTCCACCGGATAGACGGGCTGTCGCTGGAGGAGTTCCTGCACCAAGGGGAGTTGTGTACGTATAAACTGATGCAGAGGCTGCTGTAGACAATAAAGTCAACATCAATATGGTGAAAACAGATATTGCTATTTCCCACATAAATTTTCCATTATTTTTCATATAATTTTCCTCTTGTTTTTTCCATAGTTTGATCCGGGTACACCCGCAATCAAAAATAACAGAATAAATTTACTCAAAAATCACAGGGCAAATTAAAATATAATTATACTTATATTCAAAAATTAAATAAAAATCTAGATGCAAGTTTAAAGCTTGATAAAGGTTTATTTTTTTTTATAAAACATGATAACACTATAAATTCATTTATTAATGCTCTCAGTTGTTGTAATCAAAAAAATAAGGATCATGAGAAGTTTATACAATACAAGCTTACGAAAATTCTTTATTGCTCCAGGAGTGTCGGGGGCCAAGAATGCCCCGTCCTTTACAGGTTGTCTGACAATTCAATTTTAGGGCAAAAATATGTAAAAAATAAGGTATCTAAAGCCTTTAAATCAAAAAATCGGGGAGCTATACTACTAATTGTGATTTTCGGACAGCCTGTAAAGGTCAGAGTGGACGCACCCAATTTGATATTCAGCAAGGATCGACAACATATCTATAATTTACTAGAACTCCAAAGTACTATGAATTTCCTCAGATGTCTTCAAAAAAAGAGTGTCCTCTTCAAATTTAATGGAGAATTTTCCAACTCGAAAAATATACAACAATTTTATCATACAGTTATAAAGTTGAATGCATTGCTTGAGGTTGTTTCTCTGACTTGGACAAATTCTTAAATTTTCAGCAAATACATGAAATTTACTTTTACCCATACATTTTGAAGAGGATACAAAAAATAGCATTTTTCCTATTCTTGTTTTTGGAAAAATTATTCAAAAATTTACAGTTATTATCTCAACCGAAGCTTAGGAAAACAACTGCTAGTACTACGATTGTCAAATGGGTTCATAAAACTTGACTTTTGAATTGGTCCGCAGATCGCGAATTTTTCTGGGAAATAAGAAATCGATTTTGGAATCGAAACACTAGTGTCGAGTCAAATATAAAATATCGTATAAGATTGATTGCAATTATTCGGGATCATTGAATCCTTGATGATTGACTTGACACTAGAAGTATTCAATGTAGGCAAAAGGTCGAAAATTATGGAAAATTTCAAAAGTATACTTTTGAATAACCAGCGTAGCTTTCATAAAAAAACAATAGCAAGAAAGATTGTGAAAATTAAAAGTGTATTTGCGGAAAGTTGGGTCCATCTTAAGTGTAGTTAAATTTTAAAAATATTTGCCAGCAGATCGAAATCTTGTAAGTATTCTTGTCCTTTGATTTCACCTCCTTCTCATCCTTTGATTTTACATCCTTCTCATCCTTTGATTTTACAGCTCCTCTTCCGGTTTTGTTGCAATTGCAAACAGTGTAACATTACCAAAACCGGCAACTTCCGAAACTTGTGCTTTCCTAAGTTCTTCAGTAATCTCCTGCCTGATCTTCTCCCTTATTCCGGAAGGAATGTCTTTCAGCAGGCCCTCAGGGCTGTCTCTCTCTTCCATGTGCTTCAAAAACTCTTCCGGAGAACCGTACTTCCAGGGGATAGCCCTTGGCTCGATTGATATACTGTCAAAGCCCGCATCCGACAGGAGATCCCAGAGTTCTGTTGCAGTAACCTTTTTCATCCCTCTATGCAATTCCTGATTCCTTTTAATGTGATATTTTGCAAGAATAGGATCTGCAAGTGTCTTCATGGTGCTGGAACTGTCCTTATCAAGTGTGGTCATTCCCACCCTGCCTCCCGGCCGGAGGACCCGGTATATCTCACAGAGAGCAGTTTTCTTGTCGTCAACCCAGTGGAATGAGGAACAGAAATATGCATGATCGATTGAATTGTCAGGCACGAAACTGAGGTCCTCAGCCTGTCCTACAAAAAAACGGATATTGCTGGTGGGATCTCTGCTAAATTTTATCCGTGCAAGTTCAATACGATAAGATGAAGGATCAATACCCGTGAGCTGACCAGCCGACCCTATGATGCCCAGAACATTCACAGCTTGTTGCCCTGTCCCGCAGCCGACGTCAAGCACGGAATCTCCTTTTTTTATTCCCATCATTTCTATCAGTGATTTGCCTTTCTGGAACTGGTGATCGCAATTCCGGTCATACCTTTCGGCACCCTCCTGGGACTCCCAGTCAATATCACTCATTTTCAGTCACCTTCTGGAACCTGTTTTTCTTTTGCTAAAATTTGTATATATTCAAAATATTGTTGAATCTTTATTTTTTGAGTTTCCCTCTTCTATGAATTTCTTTGTCTATGAAAAGTTATTTCTGGCGTTAGTTTTTGCTTTTACAGTTTAGTTTCAACAGTTAAGCTTACTTCAAAGCTGTTGTTAAGCTTACTTCAAAGCTGTTTAATTTATTCTTCTCATAAATCTAGGAGGAAAATCACTATCAGTATAACTCAAGGTTTCTCTTGTTCTTAAAGGTAAAGGAGTTATTCCACTATCCTGCAGGAAAATCCGTAGAACCTGGTTTTTTAAGCCAGAATATGAAATTGAATGATCTTATTCTTATGAACTGCAGCAAAAATTATATATATTTTTTACTTTTTGGAAAAAGTCAGGGGTTTCTAAGTGAACTTTGCATTACATTAAGCAAGCTCCCACTGATCAATATAACTGCAGACGCCAATATAATAGCAGACGCCAATATAATAGCAGACGCCAATATAACAGCAGACGCCAATATAACAGCAGACGTGTCATGAGCATCTTTTTGTTAAGATGGAGTTTATCATGGTCTGGTTAATTGATTCTTGAAACTCTTCTGAAAAATATCCGGCACCAATGTTCTGGTTTAAATGTGCAGGATCTACATAGATGTCAGTGGTTGATGTGCAGTTCAGGTAGTTACCTGCATAGTTATTGTACAGGCAGTTATTCTCCAGAATAATGGTATGTGTTTCAGGCAAATAATTAATTACTCCATACCCTGTTCCATCTGGATCTTTTTTGCGTTGTTTGGTATTTGCGATAATATTATTGCGGACAATTGTTGTGTATCCTGTGCCTTTAGGTGAAAGGTCAATGTGGCCTGAGTTATTATATGCAGGATAAATGTGAGTACCACCTCTAGGATACATCTGAATAATTGCACCATGATATACTCCATCAAAGGTATTGTTTTCAATGAGGGTATCATAAAATCCGCTTGTCACTATACCTCCTATCCAGTCAATATTAGGGTTCGTACCGGTTTTGTAGAAAATATTGTGATGAATATATACATTCTTAGCATCATCCCTGGGATAAGACCTGCAGCAGCCTATCAACCAGACCCCAGGTCCATAAGTATTTTGAATAGTATTATTATATATTTTTACATCATTGACGACACCTGTTGTTTTCTCAATCAAAATTCCAGAGCCGCCTGCACTCCAGTGGTAAAAGGAATCTATAAGGTTATCATGGAATTTTACGTGGTTCGAGTTCCTTGATCTAAGACCGCAGTCAGTCCTGACTGTTATGTTATTGTTCCAGCCCTCTATATTCTGGCAATTTTCGGCAAAAAGTCCATTATGCCCCATTTTATATACGGTGTTATTGTAAAACTGAATATTGGAACTATTGTCTACTTTCAACGCTTCTCCATGCCCATCGTGCATGTACATATTATGGATTTGAATGTCCCTGGAATTGCGGAAATGAATCATGTTGTAATATCCGTACCCTTTTGGTTTATCCATATTGTTGTCGTGATTTCCGTCGATTTCAAATCCTTTTATAGTAATTCCATGTATTCCGGTACTATTAATCTGCGTTATCAGGGGCTTAAACGCTGGCCAGTCTGCTCTGTCTATAAGTTTAATGACGGCTGTAGTGTCTCCTTCCAGGGTAGTATTATTTTCGATGAAAATAGTATCTGATATAAGGTATGTGTTTGGGCCTTTCAAATGAACGGTTGTAAACTGCGGATTTTCTGCAACATATGCAAAAGCTTGATTTATCTCCACCTGATCATCACTCCCATCGCAGGTGAAGTTCCCACTTCCATCGCCAGTTACCCATAAAGTCACATTTGATGGTGCAGGTGAAGAGGTATTTGATAGTGTAAGTGGAGATCTGGATTGTATTAGTAGGTGAACAATTATTAAATCCAGTATAATCAAGAGAATGAAAACTATAATGTAAAATCTTGTTTCTGTCCAGTTCTGCCGTATATACCTGAGATACTTTCCAGACATTTTACCCTCCACCCTCAACTTAGCGAATTTATTTTATTTGTATCATTAATTTCTAATTAACTTATATTATATAGAGACTATTATTTTAATATAATTTATAAAAAATTCTTCAACCGCTTAAGTCTTCCTAATTAACAAATAGCTTTGTAGAAAATCTGTATTAATCAACATCAAGAGACCGAAGATAGATATGTAAAAATATGTCAAGCATTCAGCTCGGATTAAAGGAGAATCGTTATTTCAGAGGATTTCTGGAGAAGCAGAAAAAGGTTGATTTGATTAGTTTTCTCTAAATAAAGGCAGATACGGTAAGGACTGTAGATTAAAATCACGTTTTATACAGTTAATGGTCTAATGCTGTTAATTAATACTGTTAATTAATACTGTTAATTAATGCTGTTAATTCTTCGGTTCATCTGCGTAAGTCCTATTTGATTTAAAGATCTTATTTGCTTTCTTTTTAGCACTTTTTTATTACTATCAATAATTGTCGAACAGCCTGTTTAGGGTGGGATTAACGCACGCAATTATTGAAATATAAATTGTTAGAGATCTTGGGGATAAGGAATATAAAAGTGTGTAAAAGTTATAACGTTTTGAATTCAATTGTATATAAAATTTCAAAGTGGGATAACTATGAATTATATCAAAACCTGGAAAGAGGTTATGCTAAGACCTTCTGATTTTTTCAGGAGAATGCAAACGGCTGAAGGATACACTGATCCGCTAATTTTTGCATTAATTAGCATTATCCTAAACGTGCTTTTTTTTACACTTTTCCATGACGGCATGTTAAGATTTGGTGTTCACCCTAGCATATTAACATCAGGCATTATGCAGGATTCGGGATTCAACTTTACCATATTTTCGAATATTATTGAACCATTTGTTATATGTATCCAATGTGCCTTCATCATGGCTCAGGCATTCAATCTTGTTTCTAAAGCACTTGGGGGAACAGGAAATTACGATGGTACTGTAAGTTTCATGCTTTATACAAATGCTCCAGCGGTACTTGCCTGGATTCCTATTCTCAACTTAGTTGCTGGAATTTACTATATATATCTCAACATTGAGGGCGGTATGATTGTACATAATGTAAGCATGAGCAAATCCATAGTGATCTTTCTTCTATCGGTTATACTATTCGTTTTATTACTTGCCTTATTGGTTATGTTTATCTTATTGGTTTTTGGGGCGTATGATCATATATGATATAAGAATGAGCAAATCCATAGCTATCCTTCTTCTATTATTTATACGACACAATTGATTTCATGTTACGTGCAAAACGAGAGAGAAAGCCACAAGGATTCTTTAAGAAGGATTTGGATCCTGATCACAATCAAATGCCGAGAGTAATAACAGTTGAGAAGAATGCAACTTCTCCAATACCATAAATGAACTAAAAAATGAATAAAATATTATCTGAGCCTATTCCAGAAGCTACTTTACTCTTAATCGCTGGTAATTCTCAGAATTGTTTTCATGATCATGAGCTTGATTGATTATTCAAAATACAAGGCCCATGAAGCAAATTTCAAGTTTTGGGATCAACTCATAAATTAAACAGAAGATTTGGTATTAACTCCTGAAGATACCAGAAAAAATAGAAATAGTAATACGCTTAAAAAGATAAAGAATAAGGCTACGAAAAAGGGGAGGATCAATGCAAGTTACTGCACGTTTTGCACAGAGACTACATATCCTCGTGATAGTAGGCTCAGTTCTTAATATCGTACTCATTGTGAAATTATATACAATTTCAGGAGATTGGACCCAATTGGTAGCGGCTGGTGGGTGGCTAGCGGCGTTGATGTACGCATATCTAGTTCTAAAAAAATGTCCACATTCAGTAGATACAGAAAATTCTTGAATTTTTTAATCATTTTTGAAGCATTTCGAAGTCAATTCACATTCATTGCTTCTTTTAATCATTTTTGAGGCATTTCGAAGTCAATTCACATTCATTTCTTCCCCTTCACAAGCAAAATATTAGGATTTCTCAACCTTTCCAACTAAAAACCCTCCCCTCAACAAAATTTATATGTGTAAAGGATTACAGTACACCTGATTTTTCCGAATGTTTTATATTACTCATTAGATTACTTAATATATCATGACATGTAGAAACATGGCATTCATGCATTAAAATTTACAACCTGAGAACGGTTTCATAAATAAAAAAGAAGGTTCTGTTAATGAAATACTGGCAGCCGAAATACGAAACAATGAATCCCGAAGAACTGAAGAAATTACAGCTAAAACGCCTTCAACACAGCGTAAAGCTGGTCTATGACAATGTTCCTTTTTACAGGCAAAATTACAAAGCAGCCGGAGTCACTCCAGAGGACATCAAGACCCTTGAAGATGTCCGTAAATTACCTTTCACGCGGAAAACCGACCTTCGGGACAACTATCCTTTCGGGCTTTTCGCTGCCAAAAAAGAAGACATAGTACGTATCCACGCCTCGTCTGGAACCAGCGGAAAACCAACCGTCGTCGGGTACACGGCAAAAGATATCGAGACCTGGTCGGACATGATCGCCCGTGACCTCACAATGATTGGGCTTTCAAAAGGCGACACCATCCAGAACTCAATGAATTACGGGCTCTTTACCGGAGGCATAGGTTTCCACTACGGTGTAGAAAGAATGGGCGCAATGGTTGTGCCAGCTGCAACCGGAAACACCGCCAGGCAGCTCGAAATGATGATCGACTTCGGCGTAACCGCAATTCACTGTACCCCTTCCTATGCCTTTTACCTGGCCGAAACAGCCGAACAACTTGATCTTATAGACAAACTCTCCTTAAAAGCCGCTATCTTCGGAGGGGAGCCCTGGTCGGAAAACACGCGGAAGCAACTTGAAAAGCGGCTCAATCTCAAAGCCTACGACTGCTATGGCCTGTCGGAGATGTTTGGGCCGGGAATCGGGTTCGAGTGCCAGGAGCAGGACGGCCTGCACATCTGGAGCGACAACTTCCTTGTCGAAGTCCTTGACGAAAACGGAGAACAGGTATCCGAGGGTGAAAAAGGAGAACTTGTCCTTACTTCCATCAACAAGGAAGGCTTCTGCAATATCCGATACCGCTCAGGCGACATGACAAGGCTTCTTGAATCCGAATGCGAGTGCGGCAGGACAACAACAAGAATTTCCCGCCTCATGGGCAGGGCTGACGACATGCTGATCGTAAGAGGCATCAACGTTTTTCCCTCTCAGATCCAGGACGTCATCTCCCGCATTCCGCAGGTAGGCGAGCACTTCCAGCTCATTCTTGACCGCAACAATCACATGCTCGACGAACTTACAATCGAAGTCGAACTTGAAGATAATGCCTTTACCGGCGACCTCAAAGACCTTAAAGCCGTCCAGAACTACGTCCAGCATGAACTCAAAGCCGTCCTGAATATCCGCACAAATGTCGAGCTCCTTGAGAAAGGCAGCATCGAAAGGACCGCAGGAAAAGCAAAGAGAATCATTGACAGGCGCCCAGAGCTCTAAACGGAAAGGCAGCCTCAATAAACAATAAATCAGGGAAAAATTATTCCCTGGTCTTTCTTTAACCTTTTTTGACACCTCTTTTTCAGCAATCCCTTTTAGATCACTCCAGTTTATATTATCCAGCTCGTATAGCAGAGAGAATCGCTTTTCAGAACCTTCAGAACCCTGGGCAACCCCACGCTCAACGAAGGAGAGTGGTTTTTGCGTAAAGTCTTAAAATAAGCTGAAATTTTTTGATTTTGTTAAAATAGAGCCTACAATAAGCCAAAATCTGGAAATAATTCATTTTGATCATCTGAAGCAATAAAAAAGTATTATAAAATACGGCTCTGCTTGTAAATACAAAAAATGAAGATATGTGTTATAGGTAACACATATCAACCAGAGTTTGAATTTGCCTTAATATCCCGGTTGCTTTTACCTTAACTCTTTGGATCGAACTTTATAGCCCGGTCGTATACTATCTCTGAGTAGGCTGGCCCGGTCTTTGTTGTGTTCTCCATATAGGCCCTCCAGGCAACAAAAAGCGGCTGATCCGGCTCTATGCCGTGAACTCCCACACCGTAGGGAACCTCATAGCAGTATTGATCATCTTTGCTGCAGTTCCTGGCGAGCTTATAGACATAAAGGTATTTCGCATTGGGATTGCCAGGGAGATATTCCTCGGCAGATCCATTGAAATCTGCGTCTGTGATCGCTCTAACACCATTCCACACATCAGCTCCGTATATTGCGAAGTTCGAGTACGTCGCCTTTCCTGTGGCTACATGGTTAACCCCATAGACAATTATGAATTCATTGGAATCGTTGCCCAGAGTAATTGCCGGTTCTCGCAAGAAAGGATAGTACAGCGAGGTGTTAACAAAAGGAGGTGTAGGCGAAGAGATAGTCTGGTTTGCTGTCCATAAATAGCACGCATCGTTGTTAGGACCTACACCGTTAATTCCTCTCTGGATAGCATCACTCCCTACAGGAACTGCCTGACTGGTCGGAAGCTCTGTGGCATTCGCTTCGTTATATCTATCAAGAATAGCATTCCTTAGCTCTTCGAGATCATCCATAAGGTCGAATTCTGTTTGCCCGGTTCCACGGACCCTCAGTTCCGGATAATCATATGGGTCAAGCTCCGTAGTGTTGTTGGGAGTAATCCGGAAAACAGTAGCAGGTGTATTATTAATGTAATCATCACCAGCCTGTGTGTCATTGAATAAAGCTGGGCGGAAAAATGAGGCAAATGTATCGGAATCATTCTCCACGCCCATGTTCAGCATGACTGAGGGCATCACCTGGGTATTAATTATATTGTCCGAATACCCCGCTGATTGGGCAGCAGCCCGGATGCGTTGATCAATGCCTCTATCAGCAGTAAGGATTATTATTGTAGTTTGGTTGAAAGGATTCCCGGCTGACCCGTTTGGAGTTCCTTCGGTTTTGATAACAAGGTTATTAATCGTATCTGCTATGTTAGCGAAGAGCCATCTCCTCTCGTCCCCAATTGTCCTGTGCATAATAAAATTATCGTAGCTGAAGTACCTGCATTCCGGCGCCGTTCTTCCCACGAAAACAACAGCTTCATCAGGACCAAGGTTCCAGAACGGAGTTGTATTCTCTTTTACTCCAAGCGTACTGGTTATTTGCTTGATTCGTTCATCTACTTCATAACCAGGCGCCATTGGAACAAAATATATCAGATATTTTGTGGTGGGATTGTTTCCGTATGCAGAAGGCAGTACTCCTTCCTCAAATAGCTTGAGAAAATCAAAGTAACCCACTTCGCCTTCCTGTACGGTAAATCCATCCTGTTCTAAAGCCTGTTGAAAAGCCCCCGCATCATACGTTTCATTCGCTGCGAGGCTGGTTCCTGTTAACAGTATAAAAGCAATGCCAAGTATTATAGCCATTATATATTTTTTCATATATAACCCCCAGCTTAATTTTTCATTAAATATATTAGAAGCCTTGTCAGGACATTGACTAAATTTGGATAGTTGATCTGTTGATTGTTCAAATGATTCCTTACTCCCATCCTGTTTTGACTTCTCCTATTTTGTAAAAATAATGCCACAGAAACACCCAGAAAATCTAACAAAACCTTACAGCTCATTTTAGCTCATTTTTTATGTTATACCCAATTTTCATGTTATTAACCGCGGTTGTAATACGGCTTTCCAATATCCTGGGCACTCAACGCTCGACGAAGGAGAGCGGCCTTTCCCTTGAAGTCTGCAAAAAAGGTGAAGTTTTAGAATTTTATCAAACGGATCCCTAAAAAAGTTAAAATCTACGAAATTTTTATTCTAACAGTTCTAAATAACAAAATTTATTTTACATGCCTCCAATATCAAAAAAGAATTGGAGGAGTTTATGGATCCAGCCGCTCTCGCCCAGCTTGCTCAGCAAGCAACAAATATTCTCATTCCTGCCTTGTCTGCCCTGTGCATTGCAGGAAAACCCACAGTTGACAAAGGCAAAGAAGTTCTTGTGGATATGATTTATGAAAAAGCCTTTGAAAAACTCGGTTCTGAAAGTGGAAAAAGAGCACAGGCTGTGCTGGAGAAAATAAGCCCTAAAATGGGTGCATCCCTCGAAAAAGCACTTACAAAAGTTATCAGAAACTCCGATGATCCAAAAGCAAAGGAAGAACTTCAGCAAGAAATCCTTAAGCTGCTGGTGGAAAATCCAGACCTTGCCAGGGAAATCGAACTCGTTATAAATATCAGCGTTGAAAATGTTGATCAGCTCATTGTAGGAAGTGGCAATTCTTCCTTCAATTTCAAAAATACCTCCGGCGACCAGTACATTCAGTTTATCAATTATCCAGATGAGATAAAGAACGAAAAAGTAAGTCAGAACAATCCAAGACATTATAATTCTTCAACAATGCCCAAATATCCAGAAACTCTAAAGCTATTTGTTACCGAAAACCGTTCAGAAGAGTTAAGGAAAGCCCTTACATACCTTGAAAATCACCGAATTTTACTTATCAGCGGCGTTGGTGGAGTTGGGAAATCCACCCTTGCAAGGGCTCTTGTAGACCTCAGACCTGTGAACGTACCTGAACCTTTCTGGTTTGACTTTAATCAAAATCAGAGCGCAAAACTGGGGATGGTCCATCTTTATTCGATTGATGTTTTAAAACACCTGAATGTTAGCAGTTCCTTTAAGGTCCATATTGAGTCCACAATTCCTGCCTCTCTTGCAGGTGTATTTTTGCATTCAACTCCTCTTTCATCTTTGTACCCTAATCCTCCATGACCTCTACAGAAGTTAAAGTGGGTACAATATAACCTCATTTGATACTCTAACCATTCTTTCGCTTTTGAAAATCCTATTGTTTTTCTTGAAACTCTGTTGTTATCCTGCCTAAAAGTCAGGTTTTGTCTTTCAAGTAAAGTTGTTGAGATTTCGCTTTGTTCAATGTCTTTTCCAAAGATCGTCTTCTTCTCTACTTTCTTAAGTACCCCATTTATTCTTTTTTTGACTACCTGTGCATAATTCAAATCATCAGGAGGAAAGATTTTTGGTTTCCTTGGTCTTCCTCTTTTCCCAGTTTTTGGAAACTCAATCAAAACTCCAAAATGTTTCAAAAGAGCTTCTCTATAAAAGTTCAATCCATCTGTGACAAAAAGAGGGATTTTATCAGAAAGATGTTTTTTAACTGACTCCACTAACTTATCCGCAACATACTGTTTTCTTGGTCCTATTACAAAGTCAAGTATTAGCCTACAACCTGGTACAAAAGCTACCCACATCCATGGCCCATCATCTTCATAATCTTTCATTCTAGGAACTTTTTTTTTGAATTATTATCCAGAGTTCATCCATTTCTATCTTGGGTACATCCACGTCTTTCATCATACTGTCATTTACTTTATCGCATTGGTTAGCTGCACGAGCTAACCATCGTTTTACACTGGCGGATTCTACCTCTAAAACATCTGCAATGGCTTCAATGCTCATTCCTTTCATAGACATTTTTAGAGCTAAATCAATAGTTTGCTCATCTTTACGAAGATCGTGATAAAAGGTACCTGTATGATCATTGAATACTTTGCCACATTGGTGGCAAACATATCTTCTTGTTTTTTTTCCACGACTTATGTAAGTTCCATTTCCAGTAATATTGCCTTGGTTAGTAAGACCGTAGAGCTTGCAGTTTTTGTTCGGACAAGCAACGTCAAAGAATTGTGGTTTTGGACCTCTTTTTCCCATAATATAAACATATGATGTTAAAATATATAATATCAATCAAATACAAATTGACCATC
>Ga0183095_11340_pt1 | contig 20884 bp, 21 predicted proteins | sample BioMet4_FD_130346 | JGI IMG/M metagenome (GOLD analysis project Ga0183095, IMG submission 130346) | Microbial communities from bioreactor (seeded with sewage sludge) at LBNL, California, USA - Biofuel metagenome 4 (v2) (version 3) | ecosystem: Engineered > Bioreactor > Anaerobic > Unclassified ...
AATGCTATAATTTTATCAAGTTCTCAGGCACTTCAACTCCCGGCTTCGAAGCGGCAATCCGCTTTGTCCCGGAAACGGAGATGCCGCCCGGAAATGCAGAATGCGTTTCTGGGGTTTTTACGAGAGCGCAGCCGGAACCCAAACGGATGCCGGCCGCAGAAATGCAGTATCATGCCGGCCAAGACCGGAATGCCGATGCAGAAGGAGGAACAGAATGCAAAAGCTGAATCAGGAATCACTCAAGAAGATTGATGAGATCTGCAACAAGTACAAGGATCGTCCAGGACCGACGAAGTTGATGCTGCATGCAGTACAGAATGAACTCGGCTACATTCCTTTTGAAGCCATGGAGAAGATTGGAAAAGCCGCCGGTACGAGCGCTGCGGAAGTCTACGGCGTCGTCACGTTCTATGCGCAGTTCACTACGGAGCCGAAGGGCAAGCATGTCGTCAACGTATGCCTCGGAACCGCCTGCTATGTCAAAGGCAGCCAGGCGATCATCAACATGGTGCAGGATCTGACCGGCGCCGCCGTCAACGGCACCAGCAAGGACGGACTGTTCTCTCTGGATGCGACCAGATGCCTGGGCGCCTGCGGACTTGCTCCGGTCTGCGTCATCGATGATAAAGTCTACGGCACAGCCAACAAGGACAAGACGGTCGAGGACATCATCAAGCACATTATCGAAACGGAACGGAAGCCCGAGGCAAAGGCTGCGTAAATGCTGGCCAAGGATATCGCTGAAACTCTGGATGCAGAGCCGATCTCAATCTGGAATCAGCATCTGCTGACGAAAGACTATTCGCGTGCTTTCGCCAGTGATCTGATGAGTGATGCATTGGCAATGATTCAAAATTCTCCAGAATCAACGGTATTGATCACAGGTCTCTGCAACGCTCAGGTTCTGAGAACGGCCGAGATGCTGGATCTGGAACTGATCGTATTCGTCCGCGGCAAGCGTCTGAACGATGATACGCTGCAGATCGCCCGCGAAATGGGATTCAATATCTTTACGACCAAACACACCATGTACGAGACCTGCGGCCTGCTGTACGCAAAAGGCCTGAAGGGAATCACCCAATGAGCGTCATCCTCCACAAAGTCTATGTCGTTGAACGGGATGATTACGCGAATGCGGGCATGGTCAGCAGCAGCGTCAAGCAGACGCTGGCGCAGATCGGAATCGATCCGAAGATTCTGCGCAATATCGCAGTTGCCTGCTACGAGGCGGAAATCAACATGATCATCCACGCCTACGGCGGCGCCGTCTCACTGGATGTCAGTGACGATGGTATCATCCACCTGGTCTTCAAGGACCCCGGGCCGGGCATTCCGGATCTGGAGAAGGCGATGACGCCGGGCTGGTCCACTGCCAGTGAAAAAGCACGGGCGATGGGATTCGGCGCCGGCATGGGCCTGGTCAACATCAAGCGCGTCTCCGATACGTTTGACATCAAGACATCCCCCAGCGGAACGACGTTGACGCTGACGTTCAAGGCAAGCATATGAGCAGTGTCGTTACGTATACGCTGAGCCGCTGCGTCAAATGCATGAAGTGCGTCAAAGCGTGTCCGAGCGGCGCGCTGACGATGGAAAACAGCCGCATCAACATCCGCCACGACCGCTGCCTGAACTGCGGCCGCTGCATCACAGCCTGCCACAACCAGGGACTGCTCGCCAAAGGCAGCACGCTGGATGACATCAAATGCTACGACTATACAGTGGCGATGATCCCCAGTGCGCTGATTCACGACTGCTCCAGTCTTGGCGAAGCCGGTGAACTGTTCTATGCGATCAAGATGCTGGGATTCGACGAGGTTGTTGACATCACAGCCATTGAGGGGCAGCTGATGCAGGAAGCCCAGCTGCTGGCGGAATCTTCGCCGGAATCCTCTCTGATCAGCTCTGTCTGTCCGGTCATCAACCGGCTGATTGAGACCAACTATCCAATGCTTCTCAACAGCGTTGTCCCGCTGAATTATCCCAGCGAGGTGGCGGCGAAACAGATCCGCAGAAGAACGAAGGACAAAGGCAACGTCGGCATCTTCAATTTCTGCGAATGCGAGGCGAAGCTGGCCCTGGCAAAATATCCGTATGGCAACAAGCAGTACGAAGTGGATCATTCGCTGGCTATCGTCGACATCTTCCCCAAGATCAAGCAGAACATGCATCAGGGAAGCATTCCGGTGGAATTCTGCCGGGAAGGGCTGCAGTCCTGCAATCCGGCGATGATGCTTCAGAAACCGGAGTACCTGACCGCAGACGGATTTGACAAAGTCAACAACATCCTCGGCCTGGCAGAGTTCCAGCTTCTGAACCAGTTCAAGCTTCTGACGCTGTTTCCCTGCTTCAACGGCTGCATTGGCGGCCATCTGCTCTGGGGCAACAGCTACCTGACCAAGAACAACATCCACGCGCTGACGGACACATCCCGCAAAAAGCCGGCGGAAATCGAATTCGATGACCTGTATACGGCGGATCTTTCCAAGAGCGCTGATGACAAGCGAAGCTTCCAGGAGAAGATGGAATTCTTCTCCAAAGTCAACGAGCAGCTGGAGAAGCTGCCCGGATATGACTGCAGCGCCTGCGGCATGCAGACCTGCAGAAACATGGCGGAAGAGATCGTCCGCGGCAACAAGACGATCAACGACTGCCGGATCCATGCAGCGATGAAGGAGAAGGTGAAGCATGCAGGTAAGTGAGCTGATTGAAAAGACAGGCTGGAAACTGCTGAATACCTCCGCGGATCTCAGCAAGGAGATCGACGGCGCCTACTGCGGTGATCTGCTGTCCTGGGTCATGGGAAACGGGAATCCGAAGCAGGCCTGGATCACCGTGCAGGTGCACATCAACGTGATTGCCGTCGCCGTGCTGCGGGAATTCTCCTGCGTCATCGTAGCGGACAACGCCGCCGCGAGTCCGGAGATGCTGGCCAAGGCAGATGCGGAAAAGCTGCCGCTGATTGCCAGCGGCATGCCGGCCTACGAAAGCGCCAGAAAGCTTGTCGAGCTGGGCGTCTGATGTTCTATGATCTTCATATCCACAGCTGTCTGAGTCCATGCGCTGAAGATGAGATGACGCCATCCAACATCTGCAACATGGCATTGATCAAGGGACTGGATCTGATTGCGGTCGCTGACCACAATTCGACCCGCCAGCAGCCGGCCATGGATGAGGTTTCCCGCCGGATCGGCATCCGCATCCTGTATGGCGCGGAACTGCAGTCGATTGAAGAGGTTCACATCCTGAGCATCTTCCGCCGGCTGGAGGACAACCAGTCCTTCCAGAAATGGATTGATGAGAAGATGCCGGATATTCCGAATGATCCGAACTACTTCGGCAAAGAGGAGATCAAGGACGGCCAGGATCAGACCGTCGCTGTGGAATCAAGGCTGCTTCTGGTATCGCTGAACGCTTCCCTGGAAGAGTGCATCGATGCCATTCACCAGTATCACGGCCGGGCCATTCTGGCCCATGTGCTGGACCGGCAGAACAGCATCACCAATCAGCTTGGCTTCATCCCGGAAGGACTGCCGTTTGACGGGCTGGAGATCAAGACCGAAGAACAGAAGCAGAGAGTCCTCAAGATGCATTCGTGGCTGCGGGAAGACGGCACGGTGTGGTTCATCGACAGCGATGCACACCATCTCGTCGACATCAGCGAAGCCGAGCATGCGCTCAGCGCGGAAACATACCAGAGGCTCTGGGGTGACGGGCAATGATGCAGGATCTGGCCATGCAGGTTCTTGAAATTCTGATGAATTCGATTCAGGCGGGAGCCCGGCGGATCATCCTGAACATCACGGACAGCGTCAAGCAGAATCTGATCCGCTTCGTCATCACCGACAACGGCAAGGGCATGGATGAAGCCATGATCCAGAAAGTGACCGATCCGTTCACAACTACACGCACCACGCGCAGAGTCGGCATGGGCGTGGCCTTCATGAAAGGGCTGACCGAGCAGTGTAACGGAACCTTCCGGATCACCAGCAAGGTCGGTTCCGGAACTACGGTTGAGGCCAGCGTGCAGAAGGACAACATCGATACGCCGCCGATGGGCGACCTCGGCGAAATGATGATGGACTGCATCCAGGCCGATGAGAATATCGAGTTTGAACTGACCTATGCGACCGATTCAAAACAGTTTGTCTTTCAATCCTCGGAGATCAAGGAACAGCTGGCCGGAGTGAGCCTGCTGGAACCGTCGATTCTCCTCTGGATTAAAGAATATATCAATCAGGGTATTGATCAGGCGAAGGAGGATGCCAGATGAAGAGCTTGGAAGATCTGAAGAAGATGCGCGAGGAAGCCTTGAAGAAAGTGGAAATGCGCGAGGGCGGCAAGAAGTACCGTGTCGTCGTCGGCATGGCTACCTGCGGCATCGCCGCCGGTGCGAGACCGGTTCTGAACAAATTGGTGGAGGAAACCGCCAAGAACAACTACGACTGCGTCGTGACGCAGACCGGATGCATCGGAATGTGCGTTTACGAACCGATTGTCGAAGTGTATGACAACCAGGGCGGACACACCACTTATGTCCACGTGAATGCAGAAAAGGCGGAGAAGATCCTCGAAGAGCACATCGGCAAGGGCAAGGTCGTCGAAGAGTATACGGTCGACGCTGCCAAGAACCGCTAAGGAGGCCGAACCAAATGAGTGTAGAACGCGTAAATGTACTGGTCTGTGCCGGAACCGGATGCACCTCAAACAACTCCGCTCTGGTCTATGAAAAATTCGGCGAGTCGCTGAAGAAATTCGGACTTGAGAATGAAGTCAAGGTCATCAAGACCGGCTGCTTCGGACTCTGCCAGAAGGGCCCTATCGTCGCCGTCTATCCGGACAAGGTTTTCTACTGCCATGTGAAGCCGGAAGATGTCGAAGAGATTGTCTCCGAGCATCTTTACAAGGGCCGTGTCGTCACCCGCCTGGAGCTGTCCGAAGAGGACATGGTCACCAAAGAGAAGATCCTGGATATCGATAAGATCAAGTTCTATGAAAAGCAGCAGCGCATTGCGCTGAGAAACTGCGGCAAGATCAATCCGGAAGACATCGATGAATACATCGCCGTCGACGGCTATGAGGCGCTGGGCAAAGTCCTGACGACCATGAAGCCGCAGGAAGTCATTGATGAGATGAAGAAATCCGGACTGAGAGGCAGAGGCGGAGCTGGATTCCCGACCGGAATGAAGTGGCAGTTCTGCGCAAATACGCCGGGCAATGAGAAGTACATCATCTGCAACGCCGATGAAGGCGACCCGGGCGCATTCATGGACCGTTCCATTCTGGAAGGCGATCCGAACTGCGTGCTGGAAGGCATGGCGATCGCCGCCTATGCGATCGGCGCCCATTACGGCTACATCTATATCCGTGCGGAATATCCGATTGCGGTCCAGCGTCTGCAGATCGCCATCAAGGAAGCCGAGGGCCTGGGCCTGCTCGGCAAGAACATCTTCGGAACCGGATTCGACTTTGATCTGGAGATCCGTCTCGGCGCCGGCGCCTTCGTCTGCGGCGAAGAGACCGCGCTGATGATGTCCATTGAAGGCAAGCGCGGCATGCCGAACCCGAAGCCGCCGTTCCCGGCGGTCTCCGGTGTCTGGGGCAAGCCGACCGTCATCAACAATGTTGAGACCCTCGCCAACGTTCCGCAGATTATGCTGAAAGGTGCGGACTGGTACAACAAGATCGGCACCGAGAAGAGCAAGGGTACCAAGGTGTTCGCACTCGGCGGCAAGATCACGAATACCGGACTTGTTGAGATTCCGATGGGAACAACGCTGCGTGAGATCATCTATGAAATCGGCGGCGGCTGCCCGAACAACAAGGAATTCAAGGCAGTGCAGACCGGCGGACCTTCCGGCGGCTGCCTGACCGAAGCCCAGCTGGATACGCCGATTGACTATGACAACCTGATCGCGGCCGGTTCCATGATGGGATCCGGCGGCATGATCGTGCTTGATGAAGACAACTGCATGGTTGACGTCGCCCGCTTCTATATGGACTTCATCTGCGACGAATCCTGCGGCAAGTGCTCACCGTGCCGCATCGGCACCAAGCGCCTGCTGGAGATGCTGACCAAGATCACCAAGGGCGAAGGCACGATGGACATGCTGGATGAGATGGAGAAGCTCTGCCATGAGATCAAGGACACCGCGCTCTGCGGCCTTGGCCAGACGGCGCCGAACCCGATCCTGTCCACGCTGAAGTATTTCCGCAATGAGTATGAGGCGCATATCATTGAAAAGCGCTGCCCGGCCGGAGTCTGCAAGGCTCTGCTGAAGTATTCCATCAACCCGGACAAGTGCCGCAAATGCTCCATGTGCGCAAGAAACTGCCCGGTCGGCTGCATCAGCGGCGTACCTGGCAAGGAAGCTTATAAGATCGATACCAGCAAGTGCATCAAGTGCGGCACCTGCATGGCGAGCTGCCGCTTCGGTGCGGTAGAAAGACACTAAGGGGGAGGAAAAAACATGGCTACAGTCAATTTAAAGATCAATAACACTCCCATCACTGTCGAGGCGGGAACAACTGTTCTGGAAGCCGCAAGAGCCAATGGAATCCATATTCCGACGCTCTGCTATCTGCGCGGAATCACAAAGTCCGGCGCCTGCCGCGTCTGCCTGGTCGAAGTGAAGAAGGCCAGAACGCTGCTGTCTTCCTGCACCACTCCTGTCAGCGAGGGCATGGAAGTATTCACCAATTCCGCCAGAGTCCTGGAGGGCAGAAGAAACTCTCTGGAACTCATCATGTCCAACCACAACAAGAACTGCCTGTCCTGCGTACGCAACCAGAACTGCGAACTGCAGAAGCTCTGCGAAGAGGCGGGCATCCGCGAGAACAGATTTGAAGGCGAACATACCAAGCCGACGCTCGATGCCATGAGCTGGGGCATTGTCCGCGACACTTCGAAATGCGTGCTCTGCGGCCGCTGCATCGACACCTGCAAGAAGGTCCAGGGCCTCGGCATTCTCGGCTACATCAACCGCGGCTTCAAGACCATCGTCGGTCCGGTCTACAACAGCAGCTTCGCGGACGTCGACTGCATGCAGTGCGGCCAGTGCGTCGTGAACTGCCCGGTCGGCGCTCTGCATGAGCGCGAGAACATCGATGACGTCATCATGGCGCTGAATGATCCCAACAAGTTTGTGGTCGTACAGACCGCACCGTCCGTCCGTGCTTCCCTGGGCGAAGAGTTCGGGATGCCGATTGGCACAAGAGTCACCGGTAAGATGGCAGCGGCGCTGCGCAGAATCGGCTTCAACCGCGTCTATGACACCAACTTCGGCGCCGACCTCACGATCATGGAGGAAGGCTATGAATTCATCCGCCGTGTCACCAAGGGCGGCAAGCTCCCGCAGCTGACCAGCTGCTCTCCGGGCTGGGTCCGCTATGTGGAGTACGAGCATCCGGAGCTGCTGGACAACCTGTCCACAGCCAAGAGCCCGCACATGATGATGGGCGCCATCATCAAGACCTACTTTGCCAAGGCGAAGGGCATTGATCCGAAGGACATCTACAATGTCTCCATCATGCCGTGCATCGCCAAGAAGTCCGAAATCCACCGGCCGGAGAACAAGACCGGCGACTATCCGGATGTCGATGCCGTGCTCACGACGCGTGAACTCGGCCGCCTCATCAAGATGTATGGAATCGACTTCAACAATCTGCCGGATGAAGGGTTCGATCAGGATCTGCTGGGCGACTACTCCGGCGCCGGAGCCATCTTCGGAGCGAGCGGCGGCGTCATGGAAGCTGCTCTGAGAACCGTCAAGGAAGTCCTCGACGGCAAACCGCTTGAGAACATTGATTTCCTGGCCTGCCGCGGTACGGCCGGCGTCAAGGAATCCGAAGTCGAGATTGCCGGCAAGAAGTACTGGGTTGCAGTCACGTCTTCGATGCATTATGCAGAACCGCTGCTGAAGGAAGTCGCGGAAGGCAAGTCCAAGTATGCGTTCATCGAGATCATGGGCTGCCCGGGCGGCTGCATCAACGGCGGCGGCCAGTCCATCATTCCTTCGTCCGTCAAGAACGGCGATCTGGGCTGGGCTTACAAGAACCTGCGCATGAAGGCCATCTATGATGAGGATAAAGCCTGCAAAGTGCGCAAGTCTCATGAGAATCCGCAGATTCAGCAGCTGTACAAGGATTACCTAGGTGAGCCGGGCAGCGAGCTGGCGGAAAAGCTTCTGCACACGAGTTTCACCGCCAAGGAAAAGTACCACATTCTCGACAAGGAATAGCCGCATGGCAGAAGTCCCGGAAGGGGCTTCTGCTTTTTCTTTCGGCGCGCGGATGCAAAAAAAGCGGCTCTGCAGCCGCTCTTTCTGTGATAAGTTCCGTCAGCGCTTTTCGGAAATCAGCTGCAGCACTTTGGCTTCGGCTTCTTCCGCATTTAGATTAACGGATTCGCCGGTGCGTTCCTTGAACTCCACGCTGCCGTCCTTGGCGTTTCTGCCGACTGTGATGCGCATCGGAATGCCGATCAGCTCCATGTCCTTGAATTTGACGCCCGGACGCTCATCGCGGTCATCCAGAATAACGTCGACGCCTTTGCTGGTGAGTGAGTCATAAAGCTTCTCCGCCAGTTTGACCTGTTCCTCATCCTTCATCGAGATCACGACGATAGCGCACTGGTAAGGGGCGATGTTCAGCGGCCAGTTAATGCCGCTGTCATCAATATTCTGCTCCGCTAAAGCCGCCATGGCGCGGGCCGGGCCGATGCCGTAGCTGCCCATCCAGACATACTGAAGCTTGTTGTCCTTGTCCAGATACTGCAGGTTCAGCGCTTTGGAATACTTGGTTCCGAGCTTGAATGTATTGCCGACTTCAATGCCGTGCTTGAAGTGGATGCGGCCGCCGCAGACCGGACAGATGTCGCCTTCCATAATGTTGCGCAGATCCGCAACCTGATCCGGCTTGAAATCTTTGACGTTGACGCCGGTATAGTGGAAACCGGTCTTGTTCGCACCAACGATGAAATTCTGCATGTTCATGACTTCCGGATCCGCGTAAAGAGGGCAGTGAATCCCGATCGGGCCGGCGAATCCGACATCTGCGCCGGTTGCTTCCCGGACCATTGCCGGGTCCGCCAGAACCACTTCATTGGCCTGCAGAAGCTTTCTCAGCTTGACCTCGTTCACATCGCGGTCGCCGCGCACCATGACGGCTGCGGGCTTGCCGTCGACGCTGTAGATCAGCGTCTTGACGAAATGCTTGGCGTCTTTCTTCAGAAAATCGGTGACTTCCTGGATGGTGCGGGAATGCGGCGTTTCCACCAGCGTCAGCTCTTCTGCCGGTTCTTCCGCCTGGCGAGGATCCGGTACGCAGGCGGCGACTTCGATATTGCTGGAAAAATCGCACTTGTCGCACAGAACCAGGGTATCTTCACCCATCTCCGAGACTGCCTGGAACTCTTCCGACAGCAGCCCGCCCATGATGCCGGTATCGGCGCGGACGATGGCGTAGTTCAGATGCAGACGGTCCATGATGTTCTTGTAGGCCTGGAACTGCTTCTGGTAGGCGGCATTGCATCCTTCTTCATCGATATCAAAGGTGTAGGCGTCCTTCATCTCAAATTCACGGGTGCGGATCAGGCCGAAGCGGGGCCGCGGCTCATCGCGGAACTTTTCCTGCATCTGGTACAGCGAGAAAGGCATGTCCTTGTAGGAACGGATCTGCATCTGCGCCGCCAGGGCGAACAGCTCCTCATGCGTCGGACCGAGCACGAATGTCTTGCCGTTGCGGTCCTTCAGGGAGAACATGCTGCTGCCGAAACCGGCCCGGCGGCCGCTGGCCACATAGATCTCTTCCGGGATCAGGCTTGGCATCAGCAGTTCCTGGCATCCGGTCTTGTCCATTTCATCCCGGATGATGGCTTCAATTCTGCGGATGGTCTTCAGCCCCAACGGCATCAGCATATAGACGCCGGAGGAGCTTTTCTTGATATAGCCGGCCCGGACCAGCATGTTGCTGGAACGGGAATCCTCATCTTTCACATTCTCACGAAGGGTATAAAAATAGCTGTTTTTCAGTCTCATTGCGATTGTCCTCTTTACCGGTTGATTATACCATGACGCCGCCTTTACTTTAAGCCGTATTTACACTATAATCAGAGCAACTTAAACGGAGGAAATCAGCAAAAATGGCGACGTACTGCGATTCTGTGAGTCATACTTTCAGTGAGTATCTTCTGGTGCCGGGATTCTCGGACGAGACCTGCATCCCGTCTGCGGTCAATCTCAAGACCCCCCTGGTGAAATTCAAAAAAGGGGAAGAACCATCCATGCATCTGAACATACCGATGACCAGCGCCATCATGCAGTCCGTATCCGGCGATCGTATGGCGATCGCGTTAGCCAAGGAAGGCGGTATTTCGTTCATTTACGGATCTCAGACCATCGAGCATCAGGCGGAAATGGTTCTCAAAGTGAAGAACTACAAAGCCGGTTTCGTGCTGAGTGATTCCAACATCACGCCGGAAGCGACGCTTGCGGACGTTCTGGAGCTGACCCGGAAGAGCGGACACTCCACCGTCGCCGTGACTGCTGACGGCAATGCGAAGGGCAAGCTGCTCGGCCTGATCACTTCGCGTGACTACCGCGTTTCCCGCATGGATCCGTCCACCAAGGTCAAGGACTTCATGACGCCGTATGCGAAGCTGATCGTCGGTCACACGGAGGATACGCTGAGCCGCTGCAATGACATCATCTGGGACCACAAGCTGAACCAGCTGCCGATCGTAGACGGAGAAGGCAATCTGCAGTACATCGTCTTCCGCAAGGACTACGATTCCCACAAGGAGAATCCGAATGAGCTGCTGGATTCTGAAAAGCGCTTCATGGTCGGCGCCGGAATCAATACGCGTGATTACAAGGAACGGGTGCCGGCGCTGCTGAATGCGGGCGCGGACATCCTCTGCATCGACTCATCCGACGGCTACACCGCCTGGCAGGGAAATACGATCAAATGGATTAAGGAAACCTACGGTGAAAGGGTCAAGGTCGGTGCCGGCAACGTCATCGATGAAGAAGGCTTCCGCTATCTGGCGGACTGCGGCGCGGATTTCATCAAGATCGGCATCGGCGGCGGCTCCATCTGCATCACCCGGGAGACCAAGGGCATCGGCAGGGGCCAGGCTACCAGCGTGATCGAGGTTGCCAAGGCCCGTGACAAATACTGCGCGGAGACCGGCGTCTACATTCCGGTCTGCAGCGACGGCGGCATCGTCTATGACTATCATATGGCGCTGGCGCTCGCAATGGGTGCGGACTTCCTGATGCTGGGCCGCTATTTCTCCCGCTTCGAGGAATCGCCGACCAACAAGCTGATGGTCAACGGCACTTTCGTCAAGGAATACTGGGGCGAGGGCAGCAACCGGGCCAAGAACTGGCAGCGCTATGATCTCGGCGGCGCCGGCAAACTGAGCTTTGAGGAAGGCGTCGATTCCTATGTGCCGTACGCCGGCATGCTGAAGGACAACGTCGCCGTCACCCTGAGCAAGATCCGCTCCACCATGTGCAACTGCGGCGCTCATGACATTCCGGAGCTGCAGAAGAAAGCCAAGCTGACGCTGGTCAGCGCAACTTCCATCGTCGAAGGCGGAGCCCATGACGTCATCGTCAAGAACAAGGACGCAGCCGAATACAAATAAGCAAAAACAAAAGGTCTCGAAAGAGACCTTTTACAGCGGTTTTTCGGATTTCAGGGATTCCTTCATCTGGGCGAACGCCTGTGTCTCTCCAGCCTCCTGCAGCAGCCGCAGCAGCCGTTCCAGCTGGGCGGCGGTGGCGGGGTGCATGTATCTGCGGTCATTGCGGCTCAGATAATACTGAAGCGGGGAAGCATCGGTATATTTTTCTTTCTGGTAGACCTTGCAGGCGGCAATACGATCGCAGACCATTTCCAGCACGAAGCGGTAGGGCATTTCCAGCGGCGTCCAGACGCCGTTGATCATGTCGTACCAGTATTCCCAGTGATGACGGTTGCGGCCCTTGTGATGCAGCCAGCCGCTGGAATAGCCGAAGAGTTCCTTTTCCCTCATATAGGGGGAACGGTTACCCTGATAATAGCGGACGCTGGGAATCAGCTCGCTCAGACTGTATTTGGAAAGATCATGCGTCCAGCCCTGGTGATACAAACCGAGCGAGAAGCACAGCTGACGGACAATGCGGCGGTGTTCATGAACCGTCTGCAGATGTCCGCACAGGCGCTGTCCGAAATTCATGTTTCCGGATTCTTCTGGAGATTTCATCGAACCTATTTTAAGCCCGTGCCGGAAGGACCGCAATATTTGCTTCACGGACACTGAAAAAGACACTGAATCATGATAAAATAATGTACTGGAGGAATCCATGAATCGAAGTGAAATGAGAGAAACTGCAATGATCTGCGTCTATCAGCATCTTTTGACTGCGAGAGATCTCGATACGATCATTGAGGATATGTTTTTGAAGCCGGTCAAAGAAGTAGACCCGTATGCAGTCGGCATCATCCGCACGGCCTGTGAGAATGAAGAACGCTATGCGGGCTACATCGGCCAGATTCTGAAAGAAGACTGGTCGTATGACCGCCTCGGCTACCTCGAGCGCGCCATCCTGCTGGACGGCTGCGCGGAATTCGATCTGAAGCAGGTGGAAGCTCCGGTCATCATCGATGAATCCGTGCGCATGGCGAAGAAGTACTGCGATGCGGATGCCTATAAACTGATCAATGGCGTACTGGATACACTATGAGCAGGCAGATTGTCAAAGTCAGTCAGCTGGTTCGATACCTGAAAAGCAAACTGGACAGTGACAGTGCGATTCAAAGAATCCTGGTGCAGGGAGAGATCAGCAATTTCAAAGCGCAGCGCTCCGGGCACTGGTATTTTTCGCTGAAGGATGAAGCGGCGCGGATCAGCTGCGTCATGTTTGCCACCTATACGGCGCGCATGAAGTTTGTGCCGAAAGATGGCGACAAGGTTATCGTGCAGGCGGATATTTCCGTCTATGAAGCCGCCGGCCAGATGCAGATGTATGTCACGGCGATGAAGCCGGACGGCCTGGGCGATCTGTTTCTGCAGTATGAGGAACTCAAGAAAAAACTGAATGCGGAAGGGCTGTTTGACGAATCCCACAAGAAGCCGATTCCGAAGTATCCCATGCGGATCTGTCTGGTAACGGGCAATGCCACAGCTGCCAGAAAAGATGTACTGAGCACTCTGGCCAGGCGCTGGCCGGTGGCCGCGGTTACGGAATACCCGGTGCTGGTGCAGGGCGAGGAAGCGGCCGGGCAGATTACCAGCGCGCTGCTGAGTGCAGACGCCATGAACTATGACGTCATTCTGCTGGTACGCGGAGGCGGCAGCATTGAGGACCTCTGGGCCTTCAATGATGAAGCTCTCGCGCATGTGATTTATCAGCTCAAAACGCCGATCATTACCGGCGTCGGACATGAAACGGATTTCACGATTGCGGATTTCGTCAGTGATCTGCGGGCGCCGACGCCGACCGGAGCAGCAGAGCGGTGCAGTCCGGATATTCTGGAAGTAAAGGCATCTCTGCTGAAGTACCGGCAGCGACTGATCATGGATGAGCGTCTGGCTCTGAAGCTTGCCGGCCAGCGCTATCAGAAGGCGGCCCAGCATCCGCTCTTCACATCGCCGCAGCGGCTGTACAGTGAGCAGCGGATGAAACTGGAGTATCTCAGTGAAAAGCTGGATCATTATTCACGGTGCACAGCAGACGCCCGGCAGCAGTATGAGGATCTCGCCAAGCGCTTTGACCGGATTCTGAGCAGTGTCGTCAAAGTCCAGCAGAACCGGATTGCGCAGAACAGGAATCGCCTGGTCTACGCGCAGAGTTCGCGGATTGCCAAAGAACGCACGCGTCTGGAACAGCAGCGGCTGATTCTGACGCAGACGGTGAGTACAGCATCTTCCCGGCAGGAAATGCGGATTGCCAATGACATGAAGCTTCTGGATGCCTACAGTCCCCTGAAGGTACTGGGAAGGGGATACAGCATTGTGGAGAAGGACGGGCAGACCGTAACGGATGCTCTGGCGCTCCAGCGGAAAGACCGGATCTCGATCCGGATGAATCAGGGCAAAGTAACGGCGGAAGTTCTTTCGACCGAAGGAGGTCTGAACAATGGCGGAAAAGAAAAAGACATTTGAGGAATCAATGAACCGGCTGGAAGAGATCATCGGCCAGCTGGAAAAAAATGAGAAACCATTGGATGAAACCATTCAGCTGTTTGAGGAAGGCCTGGGTCTGGTGAAGAGCTGCGATGAAAAGCTGAAGCAGTTTGAAACCAAAGTCAACCAGATCGTTCAGGAGAACGAAAATGGATCTGAAGAGCATTGACGCGCTGCTGAGCGAGCGGATCCGCCGGCTGGCGCCGTCCCGTGTCCGGGACGCCATGGAATACTCCCTGATGGCCGGCGGCAAACGGATCCGGCCGCGCATGATGTATGCAGCCGTGCAGGGCTATGGTGCTGAGGAGCATCTGGCCGATGATTATGCCTGCGTGCTGGAGATGATTCATACCTATTCGCTGATTCATGACGACCTGCCGGCAATGGACAATGATGATCTGCGCCGCGGCCATCCGACCTGCCACAAGCAGTTTGATGAGGCGACGGCAGTTCTGGCTGGAGACGGTCTGCTGACCTATGCCTTCGAACTGGCTTCACGGGGAACTGCCAATTCTGCAAAAGCCTGCCGCTGCTCGGAAATACTGGCCCGCTGCGCCGGTGCTGACGGTATGATTCTCGGACAGTGCCTGGACGTTACGGAAGAAACAAGCGCCCGCGTCGGCTGGGAGGATCTGAAGAAAATCCACCGTTTCAAAACCGGCGAACTGCTCAGTGCGCCGCTGATGATTGCATCGGTGCTGACCGGACAGAGCGAAGACATCACCCGCCAGTGGCAGTCCACCGGAATCAAGATCGGACTGGCATTCCAGATCCAGGATGACATTCTGGATGTGACAGCGACGAAGGAACAGCTCGGCAAGAGCAACAGCGACGAGCGGAACGGCAAAATCACCAGTGTTTCACTGCTTGGAAAAGAGCAGGCGGAAACACTCATGAATCAGCTGTATTCGGAAAGCCTTCAGGAAATCCGCGCCGCCAGGGAATTTGACAGCCGCGTGCTAACGGATCTTGTGAAGGGGATTCAGGAGCGCAGCAATTAGGAGGCATTCATTCATGGATCTGAAACAAATTCAGAATCCCGAATTCCTGAAATCAATGAGTGTCAGTGAACTGAATGATCTCGCAGCAGACATTCGGGCATTTCTGATTGAAAGCATATCGAAAACCGGCGGCCATCTGGCCAGCAATCTCGGCGTCGTTGAGCTGACAATTGCGCTTCATTACGTATTTGACAGCCCGCGCGACAAGATCTTCTTTGATGTCGGCCATCAGTGCTATACCCATAAGATCCTGACCGGCCGGGCGGCACAGTTTGATACGCTCCGCCAGTACAACGGCATTTCCGGCTTTGAAAAGCGCAAGGAGAGCGAACATGATGTCTGGGAAGCCGGACACAGTTCCACAAGCCTCAGCGCTGCTCTGGGCATGGCCATTGCCCGCGATATGCGGCATGAGGACTACTGCATTGTACCGGTCATCGGCGACGGTGCTCTGGGCTCCGGAATGGCGCTGGAAGCCCTGAACGAAATCGGTTCCGAAAAGCGCAACATGGTGATCATCTTCAATGACAACAACATGTCCATTTCGAAGAATGTCGGCGCCATGTCAAAGGGATTCGCGCGGCTGCGCGCCGCCAAAGGATACAACGATTTCAAGAATGATATGAAATCCAAGCTGAACCGGAATGAATTCGGCAAGGTGGTTTATACAGGATTGAAATCTTTTAAGGATGCCGTCAAGGAAACCGTGATCGACCGCGGCATATTCGGAGAATTCAACCTGGAATACATGGGGCCGGTTGACGGCCACAACATACGGGATCTGATCCAGGTGCTGAAGGTTGCGAAAGAGCATCAGGGTCCGGTGGTCGTGCATGTGCTGACCCGGAAGGGGAACGGCTACAAGCCCTGTGAGAATGACCGGGAAGGCATCTGGCATGGCGTCGGGCCATTTGATCCGGAAACCGGGAAAATGATCCATGATGTTCCAGCCGGATTTGCGGACTGGTCCTCCATCTTCTGCAGCAGTCTGATTTCACTTGCAGATAAGGATGACAGGATCGTTGCGCTGACGCCGGCCATGATCAACGGCAGCAAGCTGGAGTCCTTCTTTGCAAAGTATCCGGACCGGAGCTTTGACTGCGGCATCGCCGAAGAGCATGCGACGACCTTCGCGGCCGGGCTTGCGATTTCCGGAATGAAGCCGTTTCTCTGCATCTACAGTTCTTTCATGCAGAGAGCCTATGACCAGATCAACCATGATATCTGCCGCATGGATCTTCCGGTTGTGATCGGCATCGATCATGCCGGACTGGTCGGAGCGGACGGAGAAACCCACCATGGCGTATTTGATGTCGGTTTTCTGAGACCGCTGCCGAATCTGATTCTGGCGCAGCCGAAGGATGCAGAAGAAGCCCAGGACATGATGTATACTGCTTTTAATCAGCAGCATCCGTTTGCCATCCGCTATCCGCGCGGCGTCATTGCCAGAGGAATTCAGGTAGAGCCGAAATCCCTGAAGATTGGAAGCTGGACGGTATTCAACGATTTGCCGGAGAACCGTCTGGCAGTGCTGACTTACGGCGACGATGTTGACAAGGTGCTGTCGAAAGTGAAAGTCAATCATCTGCCGGTCACAGTCGTCAACTGCCGGTTCTTCAAGCCCCTCGATACGGAATGTATCGATGCCATCATCCGCAGAAACATGAAGATGATCGTCTATGAGACTGATATGAAGGAAGGCGGACTCGGAACCGGAATCCTGGAATACTGCTGTGACAGCCGCCAGCAGGCGGATCTGCTGCGTTTCGGCATTGGTGATGAATACGTTCCGCAGGGCGCCTGCAATCAGCTGCGCAAGTCTGTACATATTGATTTGAATACGCTGTTTGACACCATCAACCAGATGATCGGATGAGGTAGGAAATGATCAAGCATCTTTACATCAAAGACTTTGTTCTCATCGAGGAACTGAATCTGGATCTGAATACCGGATTCAGTGTTTTCACCGGTGAAACAGGAGCCGGCAAGTCCATTCTTGTGGACGCGATTTCCGTACTCTGTTCCGAGCGCGCCAGTTCATCCCTCGTAGCCAAGGGGAAAGAAAAGGCTTTGATTGAAGGTACATTTGATCTTTCCGCAAATGAGAAAGCCCAGGCTGTACTGAAAGATGCCGGCTTTGAAGGCGGCGAAGATGTAACGTTCACGCGTGAAATCCGCGCGGACGGAAAGTCTAGTTGCCGGATTGATCATCGGATTGTGACGCTGTCGCTGCTCAAGGAATGCCTGGACTGCGAGATCGACATTCACAGTCAGAGAGACAGCCAGTATCTGCTCAATAGCAGCACGCATATTGATCTTCTGGATCAGTATCTGCAGGATGAAAAGCTGCTGGCAGAAGTAAAGTCAGCTTATCAGAACTACAGCAGCGTGCTGGCGGAGCGGGAAGAAGCGCTGAAAACCCAATACAATGAAGATGATCTCGAGCTCATCCAGTATCAGATGCATGAAATTGAAGATGCTAAGCTGCAGCCGGGTGAGGACCAGGAGCTGGAAGAGAAGGAAAAGAAATATCAGGCGGTAAAAAGTTCTTTTGAGAAGCTGAACGGAATACTCGGCATCTATGATGAAACGCTGAGCGGAAGCTTCTTTGAATTGAACAAGAATCTGCAGCCGCTTGCCAGGAACAAGGACCTGGAAACCATCTGTCAGAACGTGAATGACAGCTATTATGCGCTGAGCGATGCCATGGAGCAGCTCAAGGCTTATGTAGACGGATTTGAAATGAGTGAAGATGACATCAACGCCATGGAAGAGCGTCTGTATGAAATCCAGAAGCTCAAGCATAAATACGGCGGCAGCATAGATGAGATCCTGAATCGCAGAAATGAACTGGAACAACAGGCGGAACGGATCACCCACCGCCGGGAATATCTTGAAAGCATGAATCAGAAAGTGGAGCTGGCGCTGTCTGAATACAGCCGGAAAGCGGCATCATTAAGTGCTGTGCGGAAGAAGGGGTCTCCTTCGCTTGACCGCCAGATCGCGAAAAATCTGAAAGAACTGGTCCTTCCCAACGCTGTTTTTGTGACGCGGATTTCAGCCGGGCAGCCGGGCGCAAAGGGCAGTGATAAAGTTGATTTCCTGATTTCCATGAATCCGGGGGAAGAGGTGCGGCCTCTTGCCAAGGTCGCCAGCGGCGGTGAACTGTCCCGTCTGATGCTCGGACTTAAGGAAATCTTCACGAAGCTTCGCGGTATTGAAACCGTGATATTTGACGAAATTGACTCTGGTGTGAGCGGAGCGGTAGCTTCTGCCATCGGTTTCAAGATGAAGTCTCTGGCAGACAGCTGCCAGGTTTTCTCTGTGACCCATCTTGCCCCGGTAGCTGCCTGCGCTGACCAGCATTATCTCGTCCTGAAGAATGTGGCCGGCGGCCGTACGCATACGGACGTCCGTCTGCTGAATGAGAAGGAAACCGTAGACCAGCTGGCTCTGATTGCCGCTGGAACCCTAACTGAAGCATCCAGGAACGCGGCTTTGGAACTGTACCGCCGCAGTCGGGGCAGGCAGTAATGTCCAGGGTTTATTTCCATATTGATCTGAATGCCTTTTTTGCGAATGCGGAGCTGATTCTTGATCCTTCACTGGCTGGAAAACCCGTTGCTGTTTCCGGAACGACACGCCGAAGCGTTGTTTCAACTGCGAGTTATGAAGCCCGTAAATTCGGCGTTCATTCGGCAATGCCGATCGGAGAAGCGGAAAAGCTGTGCCCGGACCTGGTGGTTGTGAACGGGCACTATCATTTTTATGAGCAGCTTTCAGTACAGTTCATCGGCATTATCCGCAGGTATACCAGCATGATTGAACAGGCTTCCATTGATGAGTGCTATGCGGATGTGACTGAAACCATCATGAAATATCCGAAGCCTCTGGATCTGGCCTGGAGGATTCAGAAAGAGATCAAAACAGAGCTCCAGCTGCCGTGTTCCATCGGTATCGGGCCGAATAAGTTTCTGGCGAAAATGGCAAGCGATATGAAGAAACCGATGGGAATCACGGTTCTGAGAATCAAGGAGGTCCCGGAGAAACTTTGGCCGCTGAATATCAAGGAAATGCGCGGTGTCGGTACGAAAACGGTACCGTATCTTGAGGACCTTGGCATCCATACGATCGGTGAACTGGCAAATTATCAGGATGTGAACCAGCTGAAGATCATTTTCGGCAAGAATACGGATGAAATGATCCGGCGGGCTCACGGCTATGATGACAGTCAGCTGGTCACGGACTGGGATGCAAAATCCATGGGTGTTTCTACGACTCTTCTGGAAGATGTGACCGATTATGAGGAAATCCGAGGTGTTTTCCGGTCGCTGTCAAAAGATCTCTCTTCCCGGATGAAAACGGATCATAAATTGGGCAGCCAGCTCTCCATCCGGATCAAATACTATGATTTCCACGCCGCAGACCGTTCTGTCAAGCTGGAACGTCCGGTATGGAGCCAGGAAGACCTTTTTCTTCATGCCATCAGCTTATTTGATTACAATTGGGAAGGAGATCCGGTACGTCTGCTTGGCATATCAGTTGCAGATCTGATGGATATCAGCGATGCACAGGAGCAGATGAATCTGTTTGATGAGCATAATCAGCAGAAAGAAGCCACTGCAGACATCCTGAGCGAACTGAACGGATTATTGAACGGAAAACCTTTGAAACGCGCTAGAGATGCATTAAAAGAGGCCGCAAAATGAAACTGGATGAAGCATTGAGACAGTATCTGGTCCAGATTACGGTCAACGATGGGAAATCACCGCGTACGATCGCTTCATATCATCGGGATCTGAACCAGTATCTTGAATTCATGAAGAGCAGAAACATTGAGGATTCCTCCAAAATATCACAGAAAGATGTGGAGCAGTTTATCCTCGCACAAAACCGGGTAAAGAAGAACAAGTCTGTTATCCGCATGGCCGCATCCATCCGTTCCTTCCATCAGTTCATGTCATTTCTCTACAATGAAGAAGATCCTTCGGTAAATCTTCAGGTCCATGGTTCTGGCCTGACATTGCCGATTTACTGTACTGTTGAGGAAATTGGACTTTTGATGGGCTCCTTTGATGATACGGATCCGCGCCAGATTCTGGATCATGCGCTGCTCGAGCTGATCTATTCCTGCGGTTTGAGAATTTCAGAATGTGTCGGCATGACATTAAACCGCATCGATCTGGAATCCGGTATGGTTCGTGTGCTCGGAAAAGGCAACAAGGAAAGAATAGTTCCTATTGCCCGAGGTAGCATCAGCATATTGAAGAAGTACCGTGATACGGTGCGTCCTTTATGGCTGCGTAAACCAACTGGACTGTTTTTCATCAATCGGCTTGGGCACCCGGTCACTTCAAGATCCGTTGAACTGATGCTCAAATCAAAGTGCAATGAGATCGGATTGAAAAAACATATAACACCGCACAAGCTCCGTCACAGTTACGCAACCCATCTTCTTCAGAATGGCGCCGATTTAAGAAGCATCCAGGAGATGCTAGGGCATAGTGATATTCAGACAACTGAAATCTATACCCACGTACAGAATCAGCATATGTTTGATAGTTATGCAAAGTACTTTCCCGCAGAAAAAGAAAATGATCTAGGTTCTGACACAGATGATGTTGATAATGATAAGAAAAACAGCAGCAACAGCAACGAATAAACAGGGGAGTTGCTGTCCAGACCGTTTTTCTCTTAAGCACCGATTTCA
>Ga0183095_11343_pt1 | contig 20697 bp, 14 predicted proteins | sample BioMet4_FD_130346 | JGI IMG/M metagenome (GOLD analysis project Ga0183095, IMG submission 130346) | Microbial communities from bioreactor (seeded with sewage sludge) at LBNL, California, USA - Biofuel metagenome 4 (v2) (version 3) | ecosystem: Engineered > Bioreactor > Anaerobic > Unclassified ...
AGCAGAATACTGCCGTTCCGTATTACGCTTTCGTTCCGCCCGGACAGGCTCGAGTAATGAAGTTTATTACGGCGATCATTCTCGATCCCGCCCATTCTCCGCGGATGGAGCGGCTGGAAGGAAAAAACATGATCGGAGTGCGGATTCAACAGGACAACATTGTTACCGATGTTTATCTTAACTTGTTGGCCGATGGCCGTTACCGTCACCGCAACGCGGTTAATACCCTGGGCGGATGGGATACCGATGCATATTTGCTTGTGGTCACGTCCTCGCATGACACTCCTTACCGTTACTTGGTGGCGGACGGCAGTTTTCTGCGCCGCAAGGGTACCGTACTGCTCGATTCCCTGACGAAAGTTTTCGCGATCTTGGAAAACGGTAAAACCGTCATTTATCCCAAATGAATATCGCGATGAACTTGAAAGTTTTGGCAGCCGCAAGCATGCTGACTTCCATTGATGACGGAAAACAGTAGTTGGACGACCCGGTCCGCAAAATACTGCCGGAATTTAGTAACAATACCAAAGACTCACAAACGTTGCGCCATCCGTTCAGCCTCGACCGGACGCTCCTCTGCGGCGAATTTCCGACGGCGAAAGCGTGGAAACAAAATCTCCATGGACCAGGAAAAGCATTTACGGCCAATTGGGCACGAGCACACCTGTGTTTGGGCTGATGTTGCAGCGCTGGGCAGCACTTTCTGAGCGGGCCACCGGAGTTTCTGGCAGTATCTACGGAGCCGTGTCTTCCCCGCCGCCCAAGATGGGAGACTCCCGTCTATATAACGCTCGAAACCTTTTGTTGAGCGTTTCAAGTTATCGAATTTCCCCAACTGTAATTGACAAAACGGATATTGTCTTTTATATTTGTTAAGTAACATAACAAAGAAAACGATCATGACGGAAAACGGACTTAAACTGTTAGCGTTGATTCGGACTTCCGGCGGAATTTCCCGTGCCGATCTGGCCAAACAGACCGGGCTCAGTCGTCCGGCGGTATCCGCCTTGATCGAACAACTTCTTTCGACCGGACTGATTGCGGAAACCGGACATGCCGAATCCCGTGGCGGCAAGCCGCCGATCCGATTGGCAATCGTCCCGGAAGCGTGTAGTGCCATCGGCATTGACATGGGAGAAGAAAATATTATTCGCGGGGTGGTCTGCGATGGAGCTGGTCATGTCATGGTCGAGCGGGAAGTTCCGGGTGAGAATGTATTTGCGGCCATGGTAAATGTTACGGCCGAGCTGGTAAAACAGTTGCGGCAGACAGCCCGGAACGTAACGCTTTGCGGCATTGGTATTGCCGTTTCCGGAATTGTCGATGGCCGACGGAATGAGGTTTTGACCAGCAGTAATTTCGACCTTAGCGGCAAACCGTTGGCAAGCGAACTGGTGCAACGCTGTCAGTTGCCGGTAATACTGGGGAATCGTGCGCGGACGGCGGCTCACGCAGAAAAAATAGTTGGCAACGCTCGTGAGTTCAGCGATTTTCTGTATCTCTCGATTGGGAAAAGTATCGGATGTAGCATCTATCAAAACCATCGGCTGTGGATGGGCAGTAACAATGGTGCCGGGGAAATCAGTACGTTACTGGTACCAACGCCCGATGGCTTGGACAAGCTTGAAAACGTCATTCGCGAATCCTATCTGTGCTCCGCCTATCGGCAGATCACCGGCCAACGTATCACCTGGACCGGTCTGGCGAGCGCGTGGCTCCAGGGAGATTCGAATGCGCTCAAAGTAATTAACGACAACCTGGCGGCGATGGTTTATGCGACTGCGGTAGCAGTTAATTTGCTGAATCCTCAAGCGGTCATTCTCGGCGGCCGGTTCAAAGAATTGGGCGAACCGTATCGCGCCGCTTTTCAACAACAATTGCAAGGGCTTTTGGTTGATATCCTTCGTAATTCGGTCGTGGTGAAAATGTCGGCTCATGGCCGTGCGGCTTCGGCGTTGGGTGCGGCGCTGCAAGTGATTGATCGTGTTTTTCGTTTTGAACTCTAACCTTAAAGGGAGAATCCAATATGAGTATTCGAATTTTTAAAGACAGCAAAACGTTGGGCGCGGCCGCGGCCCACCTTGGTGCAGAAAAAATCCGGCAGGCGATTGCGGGAAAAGGCTACGCGAATATTATCGTCGCCACCGGCGCAAGCCAGTTTGAAATGATGTCCAATCTGGTCAAAAGCCCGGGAATCGACTGGGGCAAAGTGACCTTGTTCCATCTCGACGAATACGTCGGCTTGCCGGAAACACATCCGGCAAGTTTCCGCAAGTATATCAAGGAACGTTTTATTGCGCAATTGCCCTGTGCGCTGAAAGCATTTTATCTCGTCAACGGCGAAGGCGATGCGGCGAAAAACGCCGTTGAACTGGGCAAAATCATCAAACAGCACCCGATTGACGTGGCCTTTATCGGGATCGGAGAAAATGGACACATCGCGTTTAACGATCCCCCGGCGGACTTTGAAACCGAGGAACCGTATATTGTGGTCAAACTCGACACCGCCTGCCGGAAACAGCAACTCGGTGAAGGCTGGTTCCCGACCGTCAACGACGTGCCGGAACGGGCGATTTCGATGAGCGTCCGCCACATTCTCAAGAGTAACGCGATCATTAACACGGTTCCGGACGTTCGCAAGGCGACGGCGGTCAAAGGAACGGTCGAAGGGGCGTTGGGTCCGCAGTGTCCGGCCACGGTACTGCGTTTTCATGCCGATTGTACCACGTTCCTGGATGAAGGTTCGGCCTCGCTGCTGTCCCCGATTACCAAAGAATTTTGCCGCGCATGAGTACGATTCCCGGCTATGTCGATTTGCAGGTCAACGGTCATAACGGCGCGGATTTTTCCTCGCCGCAACTGACCGGAGATGAAGTTGTCCGAGCGACTGAACAGTTACTTGCCGCGGGAACCGTGGTTTTCCTGCCGACCTTGATTACGGCGTCGCCGGAGCTTTACCGCCGGAATATAACGCTGATTCGGAAAGCGATAACGAAAGCCGGATTGCCGCGGCATGTGCCGGGCGTGCATCTGGAGGGACCGTTTTTGTCGTCGCAGCCGGGGGCAGTGGGATGCCATGATCCGATGTTTATCCAGCCGCCCGATCCGGGTGTACTCGATCGTATTCTGGCGGAAACCGGCAACTTTATCCGCTTGCTGACAGTCGCCGCCGATCAGCCGGGCGCTGAGAATTTAATTCGCCACGCGCGGAATAAGGGCATTGCGGTTTCCCTGGGACATCATCTGGCCGATGTCGAACAAATTCGCCGGGCTGCCGATGCCGGGGCGCAGGCCTTAACCCATCTTGGCAACGGCGTTCCCAATCAACTCGATCGCCATCGCAACCCGATCTGGGCCGGCTTGGCGGACGACCGTTTAACGGCAATGATAATAACCGACGGGCATCACTTGCCGGCGGAAGTCATCAAGTGCATGATCCGGGTTAAGGGCGCGGATAAAATCATTGTCGTCAGCGACGCCTCGCCGATTACCGGTTTTCCGCCGGGCCGCTACCATGCGCTCGGCAATGATGCGATTCTGGAGCCGAACGGCAAGTTTCACAATCCGGTCAAGAATTGCCTGGTCGGTTCGGCTTCCACCATGGCCCAATGTATGACGTATCTGGCCTCGCTGGGTATCCTCACGCCGGAAGAATTGGTCATGGTCAGTCACAATAACCCGTTGCGGTTGATCGATTATCATGTTTATGACCAGCAATAATGGCCAATATCATTGAGATGCTATCATTGCCCGGATGAGGTGTTATCGTAATTACATACTGCGTTATAAATCGGAGCATATCATGATTCTGGACCGGAATACCAAATTGCGGGGGAAAAATTGCAGCGACCCAACCCTGCAGCTTGCTTTTGATGAACTGCAATCGCTGTGGCGCAAACGCTTCGACCTTCCGCTCGAAAGTCAGATGCCGCGCGTATTGGACATTCGGTTCGACATCAGTTCGACAAGCGAAGGTTTTACGGTAACTACAGGAGCCGATGAACTGACGTTTCGGGCTCCGAATCCGGTCGAAATTCTTTATGCGGTTTATGATTTTGCCGAGTCGTTCTTGGATTACTGCTTTTTCGAGCCTGGCCATGACCGCGTCGAACCGCGGAATGACCGCGTTGAACTATGCGACGGCGTCCTGATCGCGTCGCGACATCCCCTCCTGGAACATCGCGGCTTCATTCAGGAATTTCCATTCTCCGACGACAGTTACCGTCTGGCCGATTGGATGGCCAAAAACAAGCTTAACTATCTGCTCACCTGGATGAAGTATTATGACAACCTGTCTCCGGAGCTGAAAGAATATTATCGCGTGCGCGGAATTGAAATCGAAAGCGGCCACCACAATTTCAACTACTGGATTCCGCCGGAAAAATACTACGAGAACCATCCCGAATTTTTTGCCGTCAAAAATGGTCGGCGAATCGTCCCGAAGTTTGACAAATCGGCCCTGTTGTTGAGTGAGCAACTCTGTACCACCAATCCCGAATTGCGCGCCGAAATTGTCCGCAACATGGTGGCGTATTGTCGGCAGCACCCCGAAATCAAAACGATTTCCCTGGTCCCCAATGATGGATTCGGCTGGTGCGAGTGTGAAAACTGTGCCAAGCTCTATAATCCGGCTGACCGGGGCGAGCTTTACAGTGTCTCGGAACATGTCGCCAAGGCCGACCGCATCTATCAGACAATGGTTCGGGAAGTAGTCGTCCAACTTCACCGGCAATTACCCGAAATCAACGTCACTTTCTGCGCCTACATTAATTACGTCGCCCCCACGGCAGGATTCAAGCTGGAAAAGAATATGGCGGTTCATTTCGCCCCCTACTGGCGTTGCATCAATCATCGGATCAACGATCCGGACTGTTATACCAATTCGCATTATGCCGCCGATCTGCAAAAATGGCTCGCTGCCAAAGCTGGCGGCAAGATCAATATCTACGAATATTACATGGGAGTCAACCTTTACGTTTCTTTGCCGATGATTCATCACGAGGACGTATTCGATGAGCTCGCCTGGTATGGCAAACTGGGGTGTGACGGCATTCTCACCCAATTTCACCTGTCGCACTGGACGGCCTACGGTCTGAACTACTACATGATGGCCAAGGCCGCGTGGGGACAGAATAAAAAAAACACAGTGGCGACAAGCCTGCAAAAACTCTTCGGTCCCGACTGGAAACTGGCCGAGAAATTTTACGCCGCTATGAAGAATCTAGTTTTAAGTACCGGCCACTGCCATATTCCGTACCCCTACGCTCTTTTCAGCCGGACGGAGCTTGCCGCCTACCGGCAGATCCAAGAATTGGCCCAAGAATTACTCCGATCGGCACCAGGCGACCGGTTCCGTCAGGAACTATTATTATGGACGGAATATCTGATCCGGTTCAAAGCATTGTTTGACCGGTATCATGAAGGCGGTGTTCGCGAGGAAGAGTTGGAAGAATTTCGGCAATGGCTACATCAATTGCCGCCCTCGCAGGTTTTCGTCCCGGCCAATATCGATGCCTTACTCAACGCTTGGAAAAAATGTCTGCAGACCGGACGCGAATGGCTCCATTTTAACTTGGATTGGGAAGACGAATATATCCGCCGACACCGAACCACCCTTGCGTAATTGAAACGGTTGCAGCATATCCGGGCAATCATTTTGTCAGGGTTGGCGCCGGACAATAGCCGGAATCCGGCAAAATTAATGATTCGAATGAGATTATAAAAAAATTCTATTGACATTGCTCGATGAAACCGTTATAATGTTTATAGAAACCGTTTCACCGGAGTATACAATGAGCGTTGACATCAATTTGATTGCGGAGAAATGTAAAGTCTCCAAGGCCACGGTATCCCGGGTTTTTACCCACAAGGCCGGGGTAAGCGAGCTGGTAAAAGAACGGATTCTCAAAGCGGCGCGAGAACTGAACTATACTCCGAAGCAAATGGCGCCACAAGATAATATAGCCATTATTACCGGGCCGAGGCGCTTGGCGGAGCCCAGTCAGTTTTATCCTCAGCTTGCGGCCGATTTGATTGCGGCGGTTACCGATCGCGGCTATTCGATCAAGATTATATCCGTCAATCAGGCAGACACCTTACTGGCAGGTTATACCAAGGCCGCCGTCTTGATGGCTGCCGGCGATGCGCTGGCAGGGTATGAGGCTCGGCTCGAAAACCTGGCGATTCCCTTGATCGCGGTAAACCGGGTACTGCCGTATGCTCATTCGGTTTGCGTCGATCACTATGACGAAGTCAAGCAGGCAGTAGCCCACCTGGCAACCCGCGGACATCGGAAAATAGTGTTGGTATTGGACAACGATCACGACTGGGCCGGTAAGGAAAGAATACGCGGTTACCGGACGACGATGCAGGAATACGGTCTGGCGCCACAACCGGAATTTTCTTATCTCGCTTATAACTGTTCCATGGTTGAAGTTATGGCAAACGTTCGTAAGACGGAAGCGTCTGCCGTCGTGGTCTGCGGCGAAGGTATTGCGGCACAAACCGTTTACGCCGCTAATTTACTGGATATCGCGGTTCCGGACGAGCTTTCGCTGATTACCTGCGAATTGAAAAACTTTTCCCAGTGGTTCACGCCGCCCCATACCGCGATTGATCAATGCATCGACTCGTTGGCCGGCGAAATCATGGGGCTGATTGAAACTCTGCGCCACGAGCATCCCGGCGGCCAGCTCATAAAAATGCTGTCCAGCAAGCTCATCGTCAGACAAACAGTGAAGGATATTAACACGTCGTCTCCCGTTTTGAACCATAATAACCACAAGGAATGAAAACATGTCCATCAAACATCCGTTGCCTTGCCGCATCGCCAAAACATCATGTCAAAATTTTACGCTTATTGAGTTGTTGGTGGTTATTGCAATTATTGCGATTCTGGCTTCCATGTTGCTGCCGGCCTTGAGTCGGGCTAAAGAAACGGCGCGCAGTATCGGATGCATCAGCAACCTTAAACAAATCGGACTGGCCGCTTCCATGTATGGCGATGACTATAAATATTTTCTCTGCGGTATTTATGCGGTCGACGCCACCTATGCAAGGAAGACTTGGCTGTACATGCTTTCGAAACGCGGACTGGGTTATATAACTGACCAATCGCTATATTGCCCGGCTGAACTTATCTCCATGGATAACGTAAAATCAACCGGGTGGAAATCTTTTTACGTTAACAGCGCCAGCTATGCCCTTCGCTATAAATGTTTTGGCGCCGATATAAGCTTCAAAGCCGGTCAATTTCGTTCGATTGCGTTAACGGAATTCCGCGGCTTCAATCCCTCCGCATGTATTTATATCGGCGACAGTAAAGACACCAACGGCACCGTTACTAGTTTTTACTCCGACAACCGGGTCTGGCCGCAAACATCGGCAACCTTTTTTTATCCGAATCATCCGTCATCGATCAATTTTCTTTACGCCGACGGCCACGCGTCAACCCGGCGGCAGAAAGAGGCGCGTCAGTTTACCGAAATGATGCCTTCGATGAATGTTCTTACCGACCAATTGGTCAACGTAGTCTATTAAACGGAAAGCAGCAATAAACACCATGAATTTCTGGAAAAATCACTTAGCGGCGATACTGCTGGCGGCAACCGCAACGGTCTCTGCCGAAAATCTGCTGGTCAACGGTAAACTGGAGGCGGAACAGGGAACCTTTCCCGACCTCTGGACGGTATCCTCGAATGAAGTAGTTACTTATAGCCGCAGCGGCGCACCGAATGGCGGCGGCGTGTTGACGTTCAACGGTTCCGGCTCTTGTCGGCAGTATAATTACAAGCTGGTCGAGGGGGAAAAATATAAACTTGGCGGCTGGTTCAAAACCGTTGGGTTCAAGGCCGTGTCGGCCGGCTGGGTAGTTCACAATGCCGGCTGGGCCAAGGCAACCGGCATTGTGAATTTTCCGGAAAACTCCGAGTGGACTTACCGGGAACAGACGGTTACGGCGTTGCCTTCCGCCAACGGTTATTCCGGCGTCGCCTTGTATGCGAACGGCATGAAGGGAAAACTGCAGGCCGCCGGGCTCAGTTTGGAAGCGCTCACGGAAAAAGGGCGCAAGGAATCGCGCAATCCGTTTGTCTGCTCGTTCAAAACACTGGTTCCGCTCGACCCGCTGTTGAATCGGATATCGGCGGCAAAGCCAACATTGCGGTTGGGGTGGTTTTACGGCCCGCCGGCAGGCGAAGTCGACTTTGACTGTACTCTTGCAATCGACGGCAAGTCGGCGGGAAAATTTACACCGAAACACGGAATAATTACGGTAAAGTTTCCGACGCTTACTCCTGGAAATCATCTGCTTCATGCAAAGCTTACCGGAAAAACGTCCGGTAAAGTATTTTATGAAACGGAATATCAGCTTACGGTCGTCACCGCGCCGAAAATGGATTTGTCGCACGTTAAAGTGTTGAATAATCTGGTTTCTGAACTCTGGTCGGAACCCATAAAAATTACTCGGACGGAATCCCGGCGTATTACTTTTACCAATCCGCGCACCGGCTGGATTTTCATTGCGCTGTCCGGCGCCAACGCCGGCAACGTTACCGTATCGCTGGACCGGCCCGTCATCGTTCCCGGCACCGATCGTCCGGAAACAATGCGCTGGCTTTCCGCCGGAACGCATGAAATAAGCATCGCGGCCGACACTTTTAACGGAATCTTAACGATACGGGCGATTCCTGAAATTCTAAATTATCCGCCCTGCGCTGATTCCGCCGTTACCGGCAACGGTAAATACGACTGGACTTTCATGAGAAAATACGTCAATTACGCCTGTAATACCTTCGTCGGCGGGAGTCTGCCGCCGGAAGCCGCAACCCTGGGCTTCCGCTGGTTGTCCAATATGACATTAAACAGTCGTGACCTTGCGAATACGGCGCAACTGATCGCCGCCGCTCCCGGATTTAACAATCCGCGTTATGCCGGCGTCAGCGAAGACGAATTCATGTTTTTCGGTAATGCCGAAGGACTTGGAAATTATACTCGCGGGTTGCGGCAAACCGTTAATCCGGAGAATAAACTGATCTATACCTGGGTTGTCGGCAAACCGCTGCTGCCGGGAATTCATCACGATTTCATGTCGGCGGCAGTTAACGTCAGCCGCGGCAACGGCCGCTTGCTGGTTGAACTGTATTGTCAGCCGCAATTGACCGAAGCGGCGTGCACGACCTATTTGAAGGGCAAATTGACCGATACAGCCCGGAGCTTCAAGGCATTCCTGCCGTCAGTTCTGGGCAATACCGAAATGATCCTGGGAAATTTCACTCAGATGCCGCTGATTTCGCTGGACCATTATCCGGAAATCGATTATAAGTATTTTCTGGATATGCAACTCAATCTGATCGCCAATCACCCGGAATTCCGAGGTCTTGCCGGCGTCGGCTACTGGGGCAGTTATTATGCGGACGAAGAGATGCTGCGCTGGTCGTTCCGTTTGATGCGCCATTATGCGGTGGAAGGGAAAAAAGGAATGTTGTCGGCTGAATACGGTTACCAATTCCGTCCCGGTTTGTTGCAAAACGGCGACTTCGAGCACGGCTTTGAATCCTGGAGTCTCGCCCCGGCACGAGCCGGTTCGCTCTGCACCGGGTCCATTGCACAATACGGCGCAGGAGTCCAGAAACGCTGGGCAGCCGGTTCCGGCGTCGGCGATACGTTCTGCCTGATGAAACGCAATGCGGACGGCGTAAATAAAATCAGTCAGACCATTAAGGGCTTGATTCCGGGAAAGCTCTATTCCCTGCAATTCATGACAGCCGATTATCTGGACGTCATCGCGCATAAGGTCAACCCGCGTCGCTTGGGACTGGATGCCGTACTCGCCAATGCGGAAATCATCAAGGACAAAAGTTTCGTTTATGTGGACGTCAATGGGTTTGGCAGCGGCGCCAAACAATACGGGCGGACTAATCTGCATCGGATTATTTTCCGGGCGACGGTTCCTGAAACCGCCGTAACTTTTTCCGATGCCTCCGCGTTACCCGGCGAGGAATTGATTCTGAATTTCGTCCAGTTAAGACCGTATTTCAATGAATAACCGGAAAATGCAACATTAATCACATCATGAAAATTTCCCAAGCGGAAAACTCGTTATTGACGAACGAGTACGGCAAAATAGCGGAATTTTCAAATAACGGTGGAGAAAAACACAAAATGCAACTGCTGGAAAATGTTATCGAGCGTCGTAAAAGCAAAGAAATCCGTACCGAAAAAGAAATTCCGGTGCGTTACCCCAATAACCCGATCTTATCGGCCAAGGATATTCCCTATCCGGCGGTGCAGATTTTTAATGCCGGAGTGACAAAATTCCGAGGTAAATACGTAATGGCTTTCCGTAACGACTATGGACGTACGAAAGCGGATTTTCAGCGTCGCGAAGCCGCTGGGTTAAAGGGGTTTCCGCCGGTTAACATAAATATCGGCATGGCGGTCAGCGACGATGGCATTCACTGGCAAGTTTCTCCCAAGCCCTGTTTCGAACTGCATGACAACGAGATCCAGCGCGCTTACGATCCCCGCCTGACGGTCGTTGACGGTCGTTGCTATATGTGTTTCGCCGTCGACACCAACCACGGTATTCGGGGCGGCATTGCCGTAACCGACGACTTCGAAAAGTTCGAAATTTTAAACATGACAACACCGGACAACCGGAATATGGTTTTATTTCCGGAGAAAATTGCCGGCAAATTCGTCCGATTGGAACGCCCGTTCCCGGTTTACGGCCGCACTGAAGTAGAGACTTTCGACATCTGGATTTCGAACTCCCCGGATGGTCGCTACTGGGGTAATAACCAGCTGTTGCTGGGCGCGGAAAAAGTGCCGTTTTGCAATGGCAAGATCGGTCCGGCGGCCCCACCGATAAAAACGGACCGGGGATGGTTGACGACCTTTCATGCCGTACGCAAGGTTGATCACGAAATCCCGGCATGGCATCGCGGCTGGAATAAAATTTATTACGGTGGTCTGATGCTGCTGGACCTTCATGATCCCTCCCAAGTGATCGGACTTTGCCAACAACCGCTGCTGACACCTCGTGCGCCGTATGAAATGGACGGTTTTCGCGGGGAAACCATTTTTCCGGGCGGCATGATTCTGGAAGACTCAGGCGAAGTAAAAATTTATTACGGCGCCGCCGATACCGTCGAATGCCTGGCTACCGCATCGGTCAACGAACTCTTGGACGCGTGCTTGAATTCATGTTTCCCTCCTCGTTGTCAATAACGTAACGGCGGTTCTATCCATATGGCTAAAATCGCCGAAGCAGATATTATCGCCGATAAAGCGGCACGATGACAGTCGCCAGTCTCAAATTGCGTATTTTCCCCGCTACCCGCAATTTGAGACTGGCGACTGTATGGTCATGTTCCCATTACGCTCATCGATTGATATTCCTGCAATTTTCCAGCTTGGAATACCAAAGATTGAAAGGCGCATCCGAACGAAATGTGCCCGGTCATCTATATCAGCACGTATCTGAAGAAGGATCCGTCGCTGGGAAAAAACGCGTTCCCCATTCTGCACAATATTCTGATTGAAAACAACCGTTTCTGCGAGTTTCCCGGTACGGCGGCATTCGTCGGTTCAGCCCGCCGGGTAATTTTCCGCAACAATTTTATCAACAACACGATCCGCAATCGAAATGAGTTGCCCTATCGCGGGTCGTTGGGAGCCGCCTACGCACCGGATCTATTCGTCACCGGCAACCAATGGGATGAGTCTCCGTTGCAGAAAACACCGGGTATTTTTATCGAAAAAAATACGGCAAAAGACATTTTTGTCTGGGACAATCGTATTATCGATAAAGCCTCGAAATAATCTTATAGCCATGTTACAATCGGATAATGCCAAATGCTGTCCAATTTATTTCTTAACGGCTTGCTTGCGACAAGTCCTGCTTCCATAGATATTATTTGGGGGGCAACTACGCTTGAAATTATGTCCTGGCATCAGGACTCCGCTACTTCTTGAGTTTTAGCTTTTCTACCCGTTCCTTGAGTTCCTTGCCGGCACGAAATTTTACCACGACACGTTCGGGAATGACCACTTCGTTAGTCGACGCGTTCGGATTGCGGCCTTTACGGCTCTTGCGAACCTTGATTTCGAATATGCCGAAATTCCGCAGTTCCACATTGCCGCCCTTGGCCAGTTCGTCGGCCAGGCCGCGACGCTGGCCGGAATCCAGAGGATAGAAGAGACAACCAGAAAGGAAAAAGGATTGAACAGAAAATTATCCATAAAACCGGCCTATTTCCCGGCCAGCAGTCGTTGTTTTTCCTCGCGGATCAGCAATTCAACTTCCTTGAACGGAATATTTATTTGTCTGGCGAGGGTGCAGAGCAGCTTGCGTTCGGCCGGAACGATGCGGCCGTCGGCCAGACAGAGCAGAATCAGGCAACGCAGGAAATAGAGGGCGGCTGCCCGCTGCGATGGTAGAACAATTTCCAGATCGCCGCTTTTGACCGATTCGATAATGCTCTTCAAGCGTTGCGGCGACATTTTCCGCTGCTGTGCGAACCGCTGGAGCAATTTTTCTTCCTGGGGATTGATCTCGTCGTCGACCAGCATCAGCTTGGCGGCGGCGGCAATCAGACTGTCGCCGTCTTTTTCGTCGAGGAAACCGATGCCGCTGAAAGCGGCATCCGGGGCCTCGGCGGTTCCGGTTGCGTCGCCGGCGGCGTCCGGGGCCTCGGCGTAGCCGCTGAAATTGCGGATGTCGGCCAGTACCCAGTCGCGGGAGCCGTCATTCAGGGGCGCGTGGCAATATTCGCAGTATGCGCTGTCGCTGAGCGTTTCCGGCGCGCCGCAGTTCGGACAGTGCGAGCTGGCCAGGATGTTGCGGTCCGACGATTTGACGCCGGCGTTACGAACCAGTACAAATTCCTGATTGAACAGGTGGGAGGCGTCGAAATCGGGCACGATCAGCCCCGGCACGGCGGCCTTGATCCGGTGTCCCGACCACTTGACTTTAACGCGAACCTGATTGCGGTCGCCGGCGCAGATCACTTCGGCGGTTTCCACTGTTCCGACGGCGGCGTCGGCATAGAACAGGTGAGTGCCGTCGGTCTGGGGCCGGAAAAAGCCCGCCTGACGGGTCATGAAATCATCGGCGGCCAGTTTGCGCAGGTATTTGGGATCGGCGAAAAATTGCGCGGCGATCCAGCGGGAAAACATCACCGAAACGCGGTCTTCCAAGTGCCGCAGGTTGAACGCCGGATCTTCCGCAGACATCGCCGCATAGCCGGAAATCGTCCGGGGCGGACGGTTTTGCCATTCGCAATCCTGGGTGATCTCGGTCAGCACCCAGTCATATTCGCCGGAATTGACCACGGCCTTGCAGACCGGGCACTCGCAGCGGTCGACGATGGCCAGCGGGGCGCCGCAGTTCGGGCAGACGTGTTCGGTCAGGCCGTTGCCGGTCAGAGTCTGAGCGCCCGGGCGCCGGATAAAGGTCCAATATTCGGCGAAAGCGGCGGAGATCTCATCGCCGTAGACCGTCTTGCCGTTGACATCGACATACCAGTCGGCGGCGTTGGCACGGATATAGACGTCGATGGCATCAAATTCCGGATCGGAGGCAATCGCGGCGATTTCGGTATCGCAGATCAGCAGCTGGTCCATGCGGTTGGTAATGCCGGAGGCCTTCATGATCTCAAGCTGCAGCGAATAACGTTCGAAAATCCCGTCGGAGACAAATTGCCGCACCGGAGTCATATCCTGCGCCGACCAGGCGTCCTGGACCTGCAGGAAGGCGGTCTGGACCCGTTTTCTGAACCGTTCTTCGTCGAACCCGGGATCGCGGCGAAGCAGTTCCGCCTTGGCCGCTTCCAGCGCCTGGCGGTCGATTTCCAGACCGCGCGAAACGATGGTTGCCGCTTCGCGTTCCTGGCGTCTGCGACCCAAGCGTTGGAAAATGATGACGATGACGATAACGATGCCGACCAGATAGAGGCCGCTTAATAAGTCAATACCGCCGCTGCCGGAATTGTGACTGCCGCCGCCGGAAAAGCCGCCCCCGGAATAGTGTCCGCCGCTGCTGCCGTGATAACCGCCGCCGCCCCCGGCCCGGCCCCACAGCGGAACGTTGATGGCAACCATGACGGTGAAGACAAACATCCAGACCCGGAGGCGAATCCGGGGCATTTCCGACCACAGACGTGAAAACATGACTCCAGCTCCTGAAGGGCCCGATTCCGATATCGGATAACATCTGGCTAAATCACGTTTGGTCATGGACATGAACTATCCCTTGTTGAAAGTTCGTAAAGTGAATAAGGTAGCTACCAATGGGCTATATTTCAAGATAGGCGACGCGGCATAAACAGCTTGCCCAAACAGTGCTGTCGCGTTGGACGTCGTGTACTTCTAAGCTCAATTCGTTGGCAGTTGAGCGCCAGGAGTTCGGACGAATGGGGAAAACGCCGATTTGGGCCGAAAATCAAATTAACCTCGGAATCATAGAGTTATGGCATTGCCTCAACCCTACCGTGGGTCAGCCGCAACAGAGAGAACATCCCGAACAGAGAGAGACTTGAGGGGAAAGCATGGACCTCGGTAGGTCTATGCGAAAGGGATTCGAACGGATCGGTTGAGCTCAAAAGCTTTTGGCACAAGGGGATGCACAAAGCAGGAGATCACTCGCAAGTCATTGATAGCGAATAGGATGCAAATAAAAATGGCGGAGAGAATTAAATTCGAACCCCCTCTGGTCTGAGCAGCTTACATAATGCATATCAATGTCTTACAAAATTTTGCATTTTGACATATTTTTGCGAATCTCATTTTTAGATGGCTTTTCAAAAATTTATTCATGCTGTGGCTTCGATCCAATAGCGCAACAGTCGCAATTCTATTTCCCGCAACCGCGTTAAAATCTCCATCGATATAAAAAGTCAGATCGAGACCGAACAACCGTCTGAAGACATTCGCTTCTGAAAAAATCAGCTCAGTTGCCAAGTGAAGCCTTGTTTTTCTTTGATGCTGACGATTTTGCCGCATACTTCTTGGTTAACTTGGCGACTTCCGTATCAGTATTCATCGCGGACGGCATCGGCGGCATGCCTCCGGCAATTGTCTGCGATTGCGTCGGAACCGCAGTCGGCGGCTTTTCCGCCATCACCCAATGCTTGAGTTTGCCGACGTAACCCTTCAACCCATATTCGATTTTCCGCAGACTTTTCGCTTGCGCCAACTGCAAATACACCATCGACACCAGCAAATCCCAACTCGAAAATCCTTTGCTACCCTTGTCCGCCAGCCGTCTTCTGGCATTTTTATCGAAATTTTCCCGATTTATCAAGTCCATGCACTGGCTGAAAATGCTTTTGCCGTGTATCATTGCTTGGGGTCTCCTTTGGTTAAATTGTAGCTAATTTTACCTTATCGGGAGAACCCGCTTTTTTCTCTACTTTTCAAATTTTATTTTAGACAGGTCTGTTAGATGAAGAGTTTTTCGTCTGACGAAACCGGCTAACATAACTATGGGGTACCAAGAAATGAATTTTGACGTGAAAAACAGAGTTTTGAACAGCGCAAGTTAAACCCAATAACCTAACACATTTTTATTTTGGACAGGACTGACCTCTGATTGTGATTCATCAGAAGATCGTACAGAATTGAGCCCAAGTTGTTAATAACTCGCCGATATCCCCATCGTTTTGGTGGGAACGATAAAAGGAAAAATTTCGATTTGAAGTTTCAATTTATGGCCTTGACTTGAAAATATTATAATGTATATTTTATTTATTATATATTAAAAATTGGGGGTACGTATGAGCAAAAAGACAATTAGAAGATTTTGGACTATTGGGTTTGTAATGGTAATTACCGTAATTATTGCTTTATCCTCCTTTTCGTTTTGCAATACTGCGTTTGCAGATGGGGCCGGTGCCAATACTGGGTCAAGCGGTTGTAGCGGCAGCGGCAGTGGAGTATGCAATGAAGACTGTCCTCCTTCAGAATAAGTGAAACTGTATTGCATTTTCGCTTTATTACTGCTAGCAGATGGAGTATTTTCTGCTTCAGTACTTCTGGCTCCGTATCAAATGCCGCAAACGCCCAAGCCGGGAATTGTAGAGTGTAGCAGTTGTGGTGTTGGCGAGAAACCGAGAATTGATCGTTTCTGTTATGCGGTTGCGCGAATCAATTTATTGGAAGAAAAATATCTCCCTGAAAATGAATTGTTAGCGGTGAATATTGGAGTTCCTGCACCCTTCTCCCCTGAAAATCGTTATGTTATTCATCCTCCCGGAACGCCGGGATCAATAGAAAAATATTTAATGGTAGAACTCGGTACATGGAAAATTCTGTTTAAAGCAGAAATTAATAAAATTGGAACAATAAGCTTTTTTGCGGTAAACTTGCCTGGCTATGCATTAAAACGTTCAGGTAATTATTTAAAAATACTCGACTATAAATTCATGCGGGAATTCACGTTTGCCAGCTTTGATGCTGGTCAAAACTGGAAATTGATAACACTATGCAATATTAATCACCCTAGTAGTGCTATAAAATGCGAATATGATAATGAGAATTTCATGACTCGGTTAATATTGCCAGGTGGAAGCGCTTATGAAATCAAATATAAGTATGGGCAAGTTCAACGAGTTGTTTCTCCATCGGGTGCAATTACCGAATTTACTTGGAATAGCTCTGGTTTTCTGTCGCATCTTAAAACTATATTAACCGACCGACATCCGTTTTATGCTGCGGCAAAAAGTATTGGGAAAAATCTAGATCGCAAAACAGGATTGCCGATAGTAAGAGATATTTATATTTCCAATACGTCCGATGGCCACTTGGCAACATTAACGGCAACGTCAGGAGAGCGTTACCAGGCAGAGTATATGTCTGACAGCAATCAAGTTCGTGAAGTTACTACGGGCATTCTAACTTATCCTAATGGACGTCGCGATTACCGCGTCAATAAAACAAGTGGCGGCAATAGAGTCGCAGAGTTGGGAACCATCGAAGATAAAAATGGTCAAGAACAATATATTCGTACAACCCAAACTCAATATGCTACGTCCAACGGTACTCTGTATATAGCTTCTTCTAGTGACGGTACTAGTACAGGTACGACCTATAAGCGTTCGCCAGAGACATTAGCCGTATTGGAAAAAAACGATGCACTAGGGAATACAACGAAATACAATTATAACAAATTTTGGCAAAAAACAAAAGTCGTTTATGCAGATGGTAGTACAGCTCAAAAGGAATATGATAATAACGGATTATTAATTAAAGAAATTGATGAGTGCGGGAGAGTAAAAACTTATAACCGCAACAAAGACGGATTGTTAATGGAGTTTAAATATGGCGATCAGATCACTAAATATGAATATGATGAAAATAGTCAACCAATAAAAGTAACTCTTCCTAGTGGCTTGGTGCACAAGTTTTCATGGGACAGCTTGGGGCGCTTAACTCAATATATAACACCAGATAACGTTACTACTAAGTACGTCTATTATGGAACGCTTGGTGCTTTATCTTCTATGACAATAACCGATAGCAGTGGCAAACAAATCGATAACCGTAAATATAGTTATGATGAGAAAGGTCGTTTGATTCGTATTGACTATTCCGATGAAACCAATGAATGCTTTGCCTACGATTGCTGCAACATGACTGCCAAAAGATCGCGTTCAGGTCAAATTACGCACTATGCATATGACGCCAATCATTCGAAAACCCAAGAAACTGTTGATGACAAAGTTATCTCAACATACCAATATAATCAATACGGACGTCTTGTTAAAGAAAGTAATGCCAAGGGAACGACAACTTTTGATTATGATTCTCAATGGCGCGTTGCCAGTAAAAGACTTCCGGATGGAACCGGTGAACGATATTTTCGCGATGCAACGGGAAAAATCATCAAGGAAGCGAACAGCGCCGGAAAAGTCACTGAGTTTAAGTACAATCCCAAAGGTGAGATTATTTCTATTCGCGGCAACTCCCAGGAATGGAAAGATTATGGGTATGATGCATCGGGTAAGCTAACCGCTGTAACAGAATATGGGACTGGAGGGAACACTCCTGAAATTGTCAGAACGACAAAATATGAATATGACAATCAGGGAAGGATGATTAAAAAGATTTATCCGGACGGTCATATTGAAGAAAAAAAATATATCTTAGGTTCTGATCTTTTGGCTTCGATACGTTTAAATGATGTCTACTGGTTTTATTCTTATGATAAAGTGGGCAAGATAATGTCGGTTTCCAAAATTACGACCAGTGAACTTGCCAAAGCTCCTACGTCAAAAGAGAAAGAAGACTTGATAAAGAGTAAAGTGATTGAGACAAGAACATATGACAATACTGGGCGCTTATATGAAAAATATGATCGGCAACAGAAATTACTGGCAAGGTACAATTATAATGGCAATTCAAATGTCATAGAAAGTGTTATCATTCCAGTATCCGATCAGACCGGTATTTTGTACACATATCGAATCCATCAGAATAATATAAACGATGAACACAAAATAAAGCAACACCCCATAAAATATGTTAATTTGAATAACATTGCAGCTGCCAATGATAAGATAAGTGAATACTGAAAATGTTAAAATTGGAAATATTGGGTTTCATTGTTTTTTTTCTCTTCACTGCTCAAACCTTTGGAGATATCGTTCATCTTCCTAAAGCGGAAAAAAATACAGCTCAAGAAGAAAGTTTTTTCATAAAAAACAAGCTTTTTGAAGAAATCGTATCGAAACCCCTAATTAATAATTTTTTCCCAGTTGGTTGTACATATAACTCAATTGGAAAGATTACCTCATTTTCTTATCCCAATGGTGGAATAGTCAAGTTTCAATACGATAAAATTGGACGGCTGGTTAAACGTATCTGGAGCGATGAAAAGTCATATATACAATATGACTACGATAAAAATCTATTGAAATCGAAAGAAGAATCGGGGAGAGTTACCAGTTATGAGTACGATGATTGTGATAATATTGTTAAGATTATCATTCGCAAGGGGGAACAAACGTTACTTGAAACTAGAACGTATGACAGTCAGGGACGACTTCTAAGCATTACGGAGAATGGCAATAGTACAGTCTGTTTTTTATATGATCGATTCGGGCATAAACTATTGGAAGCTGGCTCTAATGGTTCGATCCAATATCTTTACAACAACCGTGGACTGATCGCTGAAAGTCAAATTAAAGTCAATGGAATTTCCAAATCCTTTAATGTTAAGTATAAATATGACCTTCATGATTATCTCCGACGAATTTCTTACCCAGCTGGAGATTTTATATTCGAGTGGAATCATAAAATTGCTAAACCAGTCAGAATAACATGCTATTGCAAAGATATAACAAGCAGTAAGCTACAATACTCTTATGTGATTAGCAATAAATATAACAATAAAAAGTCTCTTGTTGCGCAGTCAATCTTTACCGGTATTGGAGATGCTAAGGAATTGGCTGTATATAAATATGATGTTAACGAACGTATTATATCAAGCCAGATTTTTGAGACGACATGGCGATATTCTTACGATAAATATAATCAGCTTATTTATGCGGAAAATAACTTAGGAGAAAAGTATAATTATGCCTATGATGCCATGGGTAATTGTATTCGTAGTAACGAAAAATGCCTGACTTATAACAAATTAAATCAGATCAATTCTTCCGGATATATTTATGACGAGTGGGGCAACCTTATTACATCTCCAACGGCTAGTTATAAATACGATTTGAAAGACCGGTTAATTGAAATAACAACTGCAGAAAAAACATTCCGTTATTCTTATGATCCTCTAGGCCAAATACTGAGTTGTAGCGTATTCTTAAATTCAATAAAAACCAATAACTACCCAGTAGAAACTATTAAATATTTAATGTTTGGGATGAAAATATATGCATACGTTACCGGATCATCTGTACAGTATTACATTCAGCCCCCGTTAGTTAGTAGCATTGTCAATAAAACAACAATTCCATCTACGATTTTAGCGTCTATTGACACAAAAAATCAAATGACGTATTTTTTGTCAGACTTAGCTAATGGTATTTTTGCCAAGTTTGATGTGGTAAACAACCAGTTTTATTTTTATAAAAATTATTCTCCAATTATTTACACTTCGGCATCATCCATTTTTCCATTCGGGTTTAAAACGATGTTATTTTCCAATGGTTTACTATTCGACAATAAACGATTTTACAGCCCAAATCTTGGACGTTATCTTAATCGCAATACAGCTTTTGAGCGTGATGGATATAATATATATATATTAGAAAATAACAATTCATACCATTAAGGATTTGTCAATCGAGATTTGCTATAGCAATCTTCACATTAATCGGTTGCGTTTTTTTCGCATTTTAAATGAAATTTTTATCTGATTATCCGTTTTGGGGTGATATTCATAAGAATATGGCTAATTTAGTTATATAATGCATCAATACAAGTAAAAATGCGCATTTTGTTACATGCCGGAGAATACGAATGACCAATCGTAGGGAATTTATTAAAGCTTCTGTCGGAGGTATTGCCGGATTGACTTTTATTGGAATGTTTACACCCAATATTGTAGTAGCTGATGGCTGTACAGTTCCGAATTGTCCTGACTGCGTTACATCGTGTGACATTGGCAGTGGTTCCGACTCCGATTCCGGCAGCGATTCCGGCAGCGATTCCGGCAGTGATTCCGGCAGCGATTCCGGCAGG
>Ga0183095_11344_pt1 | contig 20679 bp, 13 predicted proteins | sample BioMet4_FD_130346 | JGI IMG/M metagenome (GOLD analysis project Ga0183095, IMG submission 130346) | Microbial communities from bioreactor (seeded with sewage sludge) at LBNL, California, USA - Biofuel metagenome 4 (v2) (version 3) | ecosystem: Engineered > Bioreactor > Anaerobic > Unclassified ...
GGTTCTCGGAAACTTATCAAAAACCCTTTGACCGTTCGTGGGAACAAGTCTAAACCTGCTCTCTTACCTATAATACGCGTTTTCACATATCTGCCCATCGCCTCGACCTGCGGCAGTAGTGGAGTGGGCATAAAGCTGTAGCCGCTGCCATCGTCTCAACCTTCAACTTGAGCAAACTCTGATTACTTCTCTTGTTTTGCTCGAGCAATAGTTTCATTAACTCATCATATTAGGTACTGCCGTTTTGCAAGTCTTACTTTTTTATGTTTTATAAGCTATGTCCATACATTATTCTTCTGAAAAGTCAAACCTTGCCCTCTCATCAGCCACATACCGCTCTGCATCCGCTATATAATTATCAGGAACAATATTAAAACGTCGAACATCAAGTGAATATAGGTAGTCATTTTCTATATGATACGTTTCATCAACATACTTACGTAGCACGTCATTATATTTACGAAGACGTTCACGAGCTTCATTGTCTCGTTCGGTATAAACTCGAAGAATTAGCATTTTAATATACGCAGAGTGTTCTGTTACATATCGTTCCATAAGGCATTGAGGAGTACACTGCGCAAGGTTGGCTGTATAATTAAAATCCGGGATAAAGCTTTTAATATATTGCATGCCCGTATCCACTTGCCTCTCTGAGAGTTTATCACTTCCTTCTTTATCGAGCGTAGGCTCACTACGACCATGAATAAGACTTGAAAGTATATTGTAAGCGTCTGATTCAACCTTAGGATCTTTACATTGATGCTCTATAAATTTCCGCAAACATCCTATGCGCGCTGCTATGTCAATGGCAGTATCAGAAGCCAATTCCTTCAGTAAGACAACGGACGACATTAAGTCATCATCTTTACGAATAGGCGTGCATTGTAACACACCATTTTTGTTTTCAAAATAGTTGGCACAAACGGAAGTTGGTTTTTGTCGACCAGAATTTGTTTGAATGTAATCTATTACGGGCTCGAAATCATGAGTCAGCATTAAAACTGTTTTTTCGTAAAGGCTATTGCCCTTTTCACCAGTTTTAAACAGACGATTGATGATGGCGTATTTCTTATTGCTGTCAAACGAAGATATTGGGTCATCAAGGATAACAAGGTTTGCATCACTATGTATTGCATCAAACATAAACAGTATCAGTGCAAAGGAATGTTTTTCTCCCCAACTCAAATGTTGTCCGGGTGCTTGCATATCGCTGGAATTCCCGTCGGGTAAAATGTATTTAAGTAACGCCCGTGCGCTATTTTCGCCTACCATTTCGACATCAAACTTATACTTAAATCCAGCAAGGTTCAAAAAATCGTTAATGTCCTGTTCTCTGCTTTGTATTTTATCTTGAATATACTTGTTATATTTTCCAATTTCACCTTTTAAGATGCCTACTTTACCTAGAAGACTATCAATTTCAGAATTAATAGCGCCCATTTCCGACTTTGTCAAATCTGAAACAAAATATACATCAATGGCTCGAAAGTCCACTTTCATATCTGTGAGTTTAGATTCTAATTCAGTAATGCTATTTCTATCTACCGAGGATCCATTAAATGAAACAATAGAGGTCAAACGCTCATGCAGATAGTTTGCTTCTGCACGTAGTTTTGTCAATTGCGTTTCGAGAACTTTTAGGTCTTCCTTAACACCAAATAAGGATACCAGTTCTGACACTTTATCTTCACTTAGATATGGCTTCAAGCCTTCGAGTGCTTTAATAATAGCGGCAGCTGTTTCAACGCTGGCTTTGTCAAAGCTTTCTGCAAACACTTTGTTAATAGTTCCTGTTTTCTCTGTATCCCCAGTTGAACAATATGGGCAGCGTCCTTTTTGCCCAAACAGTTCATATCCCTGTAATCTCCACGCTGCCCACTTGGAAACGGTGTCTTCTTCAAAAAATGGTTTCAATTCACTCAATTCTTGTGGCGGCTTGAAATAGGTTCCTTTACCTTCAAGAACGCCCTTTGCTCCACCGCGCTTGGCTATCTTGTTGTTAGTCGTAAATTTAATGGTGTCTATCAACACACCAATTTGCGCTTGCAAGTCAATGATTTCTTGCCGTCCTGTAATCGTAGCCTTAATCTTTGCCAATGCGTCATCGATATTTTTCTTTGCCTCATCATACTCATTAGAGCGAATAAGGACCTCAAAAGCATCTTTCATAAGCGAATCCGGCTGATAGACATACTGGCTAACATAGTTATCATCAAAGATCGCAACTCCTCCGGTTTCCACGCCTTCTATGATCGGTGGTGCAGTCTCACTCACGCTTCCGTAAGGAGCAAGTTCGGTCAGCGGTTTACTCTGTGAGGCAAGATAAATAGCCCGTGCAATCGTTGACTTTCCTGTTCCATTACGACCAAACAATATGTTCAGTTTATCGGCGCAAATGTCTATTTCACCACTTGTGATGTTATTACAGTTTCGTATTTTTATTGTATTGAACATATCTTACCTCCCAATTCACTATTCTTTTTTGCTCTCCATGAGCTTTAGAATTTCTTTCAGCTTTTTCCCAGAATACTTCGCATACTTTTCCATGTTCGTCATAATTGTACTTGCATTTGTATATTCTCCCACTCCAGAAGCAACGACTGTTTTCACTTTAACTGTTTTGTATGTAAGTTTTCCGTCTTTGACTTCCGGTACTTGAGTCATAACATCATGCTTTGTACTGACTGTATTTGTTACTTCTCCAGCCGAAGTTCCATGCGCCGCTGCGGTTCGATACTTCTGTGCATCCGTATATAATTGATCGGACTGAATCTTATTGAAAACATCCAACAATGCCAGATTATCTGTCTTAAGTTTCTTGAACACACTATTTCTAAAACGCAAATCCTGTACAAATGCATATCCATAGTATTCATTGATAATTTCAATCACAGAGTCCCATACTGCAGAAATCTTCAAATAATACGTATCAGAAAAGTAATTGAACCAGTATTTCCGCATCCAGTGTTCTTCATTAAATTTTGGAAAATATTCTATCGACTGTCCCTTGCTGCCGGGAGAGATAAACCACGGATCATCTGGTATCCCTTTGTCATAGTAATATCGACAAAGGGCATAAGTCACATTCAAAGAACCAACCTTGTTATTGTGCTCTTGAATAATCTCATGTAAACGTGGATGCGCCATGCTCTGCAAAATATCACTTGTCTCTCCCAGCGTTCCTTCTGCCAAGCGCAAATCATCGAATATATCTGTCCCGAGATACTTGTCCCATTCATATTGGGTAGGCACCTCAAATGAATTATCTATCCTAAGTTCCATCAAATAAAAGCTCCTTTATTCCACTCCCAGTGCCTTGAACACGGCATCTTCTGCGCTCTGGTAGAAGATCAGATTAAAGCATCCGACCAGTTCCGGCGGTACGGTTCCGATGTCTGCTGCCGATGTAATCGGGAGCAATACTTTCTTTGCCCCAGAATCAAGGCATACCTGGAGGCTGTTAGCAAGTTCGTCAACCTTTATCATGGAACCTGCGATACTGATCTCGCCGAGAACAGCTGTGGAGCTTAGTACCGGTCTGTTAAGCGCAATCGAACATAGTGCGATAACCGTCGGCAGCGCCAGCTTCTCAGTCATGCCAATACCCTGAAGATCCTGATAATTGATGTTATAGTCCTTCGATGTAGTGCTGACGGTTCCACTGATACGGTTTGCATTTGCCTTCAAAAAGTTGAAGGCAGTATTCGTTGCTTCCTTCGCTCCTCTATCGCTACCTATGCCGGTGCATACAAGCTTTCCTGTTCCGGGAAGCATCTGGCTCTCAAGACGGAATACACCAAGCATACCCGACTTGCCACGGCTGACGGTATAGACCTGTCCCGGATTGCAGATGCCGTCCGGTATCAATTTGCCGCCGCCCTGCTCAGGAACAGAGACATACCTCTCCTCAAAAGTCTCATTATCTATGTATGAGAAGTTCACGTCATAGAATTCCATGCCGCCCAGCTTCTTGAGTTGTTCTTTGACACGACGACGCATCTCAAGAGAAATTTTCAGAATTTCCTCAACGTCATCCTTCGTGAACTCTCCGTCCGGATACATAAGTTTCAGATATCCGTCCACCATTTTGCGAACAGCAATCGTATCACGCTGATTCAAATTTTTTCCGAGATGGAAGTACTGATCCAGCGCGTCACCGTACTGCTCCTTGCGAAGCTCTCTGACGAAACCAGCTAGATAGTCCGTAATAAAACCGTAGTCATTCGTGAAATGCTCCGGTCTGAACTTCGGCACCTCCCAGCCCGGCAGATAACAATGGATACGATCAAGGAATGCCGTATCAGTACCCATTTCAGGTGGGAATGGATCAAAGAGGCTGGATGTCTTCAAAAGCACATCCACACTCTGATTGATATTTCCAACAAAGACCATAGAAGCTGATGCAGCCTTTTCCTCTTTGCCACGTGCAAAGGAACCAGACGCCATGTAGTCCTTCATGATCTGCACGCCATCGTTATCCTTGAACTTAATGCCAGCGACCTCATCAAAAGCCACACAGTCCCAGAGACCGACAAGACCAATAGTCTTCCTGCCCATGTTATAAAACAGGTTGGCAACCGTCGTCTGTCCGCCGGAGACAAGGATACTGTTCGGCGATACCTCTTTGTACAGGTAAGATTTACCTGTGGATCTCGGCCCAAGTTCGCACAGATTGAAGTTGTTCTCTACCAGCGGAATCATACGGGTAAGAAGTAGCCACTTTTCGCGTTCTGTCAGCTCATCCGGCTCCATACCGATAGAGCGCATCAGGACATCCAGCCACTCTTCCTTTGTGAAAGCTTTTCTGCCTTCCTTAAGGCCGGCCATATCCACATTCGGTAACTGGATAGGCGTGAGCTTACGAATATGTACCGGATTGCCGTTCTTTTTGTCTTCCTCAACATATTCGTATTCCAACTGTGTAATGCACCAGATACCACCACAAAGGAGTCTGTCGTATTTTGTCGGATACTCCTCTGAGATCCGGACGCCCTTCAAACCAAGATTGGAAAACTCAGCCTCATAGGCATCTTCCTTCATATTCAGGCTAATCGTAATCATATCGATAGCAGTATGACTGCCACGCTGGCGGAGCTTTGAGATAACCTTCTGTGCTTCATCCGGGCGAACAAAGTTATCCGCCAGAATGCGCTTTACATTTTCAATGCCATGTTCAATGACTTCATCATCGTCAGAGCTGCAATACTGCCCCAGCAAAAACTCAAGGACATAGACCGGCACGTTCGCACCTTCCTTGATCTTCTTCGTCAGGTCTTTACGGACAATCTTGCCGTCGAAATTATCTCTCAGTTTCTCCTTTATAACTTCGCGGGAACTTTTCTCGTTTGTGTTCTCTTCCATTTACCAATAGTCCCTCCCTTAGCTCAGAAAATCGAAATCATCCACAGCAAATGCGATATCGATTGTAAACTCAATGCGTTGCGGCAACGTGAGTCCTGATTTATCTGCAATAATAAGGTAATAACTCTCTTTATTATTGTATTTCTGCGACTTCAGATTGAAGCCTACACGGAAAGTACGTTCCTGAACATTATCGGAGATCTTGTCCGCAATGATCGTCTGCTCGTCGCTGACTTTCTTGTTCTCCGAATCCGTAAAATACACCAGATACGTTGCCGCTTCACGGTTATCTCCGACTGCTTCCCTCTGATAGAAGTTCAGTGAGAAGATCATATTGCTTACCTTATGGTTTGCAGAAAGCAGATCCACCGCGACCGGCTTGGTATCGTATTTCTTCTTGTTTTTTCTATATCTGGCACTGTCAGTCCTTACGTAATGATAATCGATGATTGGCACTACCATCTCCTGAAGGCTGATGCCACCATGAACGAAGTTTAGGCCACTGCCGCCCGGTTTCTTGATACGGACATTGCCTTGCGGAGCAAAGCAATCAAACTGTGTATCATCCATAAATTTGACCGGAAGCAAATACTTTGGCTGTGCGCCTTTCTTCGTAATAAGATATCTTCTATCGACTTCCACATCCTCTGCCGACTTCGTGGTCTTATCGACCTTACTGTCTTCTGAAAGTGGCTTATAGGTATAAAGAAAGCCATGATCCGACGTGATGTAAATTCTCGTGCCTGAGAACTCATTTACGATGATCTTCACCATATTCTTGAGTTCAGCGATAGTATCCTCGCAGGCATCAAAAATCTGTGTCTCATCATTATGACCGGTTTCATCGATCCTGTTATGATAAATGTACACAACATCCATGCCCTTAACCAGAGCACTTCGCTCCGCGCGTTTCATCTTGATGATGTCCTTGAAACGCAGAGCCACGCTTTGGGGATTTTCTTTTTTTAATATTGCATCACGGTAACCGGCATCCGTTGATGTTCCATCTGCCAGCACTCCAATCTCGCCGTTAGATTTAAGTTCAGCTGTCAGTTCTTTATTTGGAAGCAAAGCAGCCATACCGAACTTCGTAACTGTCGGGAAGATACATGCACAGGCGTCCGTCTTCACATTAGCCTGCGTCTCACGGCGTAGTTCATCTGCAAGGGATACCGCAACCTCATAGCGCATAGCGTCGGAAATGATGACGAATACACGGTTGTCCTCGCTCTTCACCTTGGCACGGTAAAAATCTCTCTGCTGCGGCACTTCAAGTATCCTGCCGTACTGCGCGAGATTATCCGCGCAGGCTGTCGCCCAGTTATCTCCGAGCTCTCCCAAGAACCATGTCACATATAAGCCTTCCGCATTATCAGCAACATGCTTAAAAAGGTCGTCAAGCAGCGGATTTGATGTGTTCAGGCTCTTAATAAACGCCAACTGGAAATGCCTGTAATAGGTATCCATCTGGTAGTAATCTTCCGTATACTCCTTAAATACTTTATGTGCCTCCACAGTATGGAATCCTGCCGAATGAGCAAGATAGAACTCCTGCATGTGAGCCATTTCGAGAATGCCTTCATAGAAGTTCTGTACATGATCATACCAGAGACAGGTGCGGCGCTTCTCTACAACGGAATTGATCAGATCCACATTGATAATGCGATTGCTGATATCCGTCATGATCTTAGAGAGAATACACTCATTAACGCATGGAAACATCTCCGTATCCACGAGTTCTTCTACCGGAAGGTTCATGAAACGATTGTAAAGCCTCAGCTCATCTTCAATATCACGAGCGATGTCATAGAGTTCTTTCGTCTCGCCGCTGTGCATCCACTCGGACACAAAGTCATAGCAGTAGGACTCGTGCGCTGCCGAAATAAAACTGTCCAGTCCTGCAAGGTTATCCATACGCATGGTGCGTGTTGCCGCTGTAAGCAAAATATGACAGGAAAGCTTTCTTAAATCAGGCTCTTCATCGTAATAGCCTGACACCTGCTGCACCATAGCCCAGAAGATCTTATCAGCGCCGCAATCCGCTATAGATTGATAGATTGCGTTCTTTTCTGCATCCGTTCCGGCACGAAGCACGGTGCGGATGAGAAGATTCACGTTCGTGTCCTTTACTCCGCAGAGAACAGCGATCAATGCCTTATAAAGCTGTGCCGGTTTATCAATATCCACGCCAAGGGCTGCCACCTTGGTACGGTGTGCCTTTGTCTTGAAGAACGTACGATAATCCTTGACTGCTTTTCGCAGGTTTGCAGTATTTGCTATGCCCATCTCGTCAAGCCAAATGGAGACAAGATCTGCACGGAACTCCTCGCTGTAAAGCTGGATCGGCAGAAGCCAGTTTTCTAAATCCGGATAATTAACCGGACAATAAAGCAAATAATTGCTGCTCTTATCATCGTGAGATAAGAGCTTTTTTATCTCGAAATTGTTTGTGCCGGTCAGTGCCACAACCTTTGCGTCCACAAGCTCGATCTCGGAGATCTTGTCCTCGAACTCCCTATCCTCGTCATACCAGAAGATGATACGGCGGCTGTAGAACTCCGGAAGCGGCTGTGCAAAACGCCGGTTCAATTCCTGTATTACTTTTTCTGAATCAGGCAGTGCCATAGTAAGCTGCCTCCTTTACTTTATCTTTGCTAAAACATCCTTGAAAATCTCGTAGTTATGCTTTATGCCATCATCAAGGTCAATCTTGATCATCTGGTCTGCCAGATGGTGGATCTTCTCTTCAAACTTACGGGTCTCTTCAGCCTGGTCTTTAAGTTTAGTCAGCTGCTTGTTAATATTCACACGCTCTGACGTAGAAGCATCATTGAGCTGATGTTCCAGTCCTTCAATTGCCGTCCGGTAACGTGCCTGCTGCTCATGCACATAGTCTGTGCGGATACGTGCAATCGTGTCCGGCTGATAACGATGCATGTAGATCAGGCACTTGAAGCCATTCTTCTTGCCAGAGTCAAAGAGCCAGTAGATAGGGCGTTTCTGGTAGGTCTTCAAGTGATCCTTGTAGAAATCGTTCAGGAAATAATTCCTGATCACTTCGCGGGAAGTAGAACCCTTTTCACCAAGCGCATCAGCGATGAACTTCAGATTCTCCTCAAGTGTATCTGTACCATACACAATACGGACGAAGTCTACGAAGCGTCCAACGATATCATCCTTGAAATACTCGTCATCAGTAATTGGAATGATGGCATCCTTATCCGGAATGAATGTCTTGTATTTTGAGCTGTCCCAGTCTCCTCCTGCGTAGGCGAGACCATCTACATCCAGAGAGTAGCGACCAAACATGCAGCCAACCGCATAGGAAACAAAAGAACGTATATCTCGACCGAGATCAGCCTTGCGGACAGTCACATCCTTGTCCTCTTCTTCAGGCGTCAGTTCATCCTGCAGACCGTAGATGTCGATATAGATACGATTTAGTTCTTCCTCATTAGATTTTAGCTGATTAAAACGATCTTCACATTCTGTCCGCCATTGATTGAAGGCTTCTCTGATAGTGCGAGTGTTGTGGATTAACGGATGTTTCTGGAAATTCCAAGAGGTTTCAAATGAATCCCAATCTGATTTTGACAGGTGGATGTTCTTTTCAACAATCTTTTCCACATTGTCTGGTATAGGCAGAGTTGGAACTTTTGCAACAATTCCAGAATTATAATTCATCGTCGGGCTCAGAAATTTTATGAAATGTTCAAAAACTGTCGAATTCAGATACCCCAACATTTTAAGAACATTTTTGTCATTATAAAATGCGTGTGCTCCTACATCGAAAACACTCCCTTTGGGGGAATATCTCGCAGCAAATCTTCCAGTAGAAATAAGAGACCAATTAGCATTTTTTTTAAAATAATATTGGCGTGAAGGCAAGCAATTACCGCTATGAGATAGAAGTTCATAATTGTGCTTGTCAAACTTCAAAACGTTATAGTAATTTCCATACCATCTACATAATCCTGCACTTTTAGTATAAGGAACATATCTTTTCCCAGATAGTTCAAATTCTTCATATGAACTATACCCGAGCCCTATCATCTCAAAATAAGGCTCGTACCAAAATCTTACAAATCTATTATTGTCTCCTGTGGCCATGCCTTGACGAGCATCACCAAAATCGCTTACTGTTTTATATTCCCTAAATGCTTTGAATGTATTTGCTGATGCCCAATAAGCAAAAATATAGGAGGGTAAATCCCTGAAATTGTTTGTATCGCACACAATATCATTGCTACCATTAAAAAATTCAATTTCCTTGCTATGCTGAGAAGGATAATCTACTAAACGCTTAAAATATGTCTCGTAGCCGGTTATAGCTGCTTTCCTATAAACAAACGTTGCTGTCTGAACTACTTCTCCACTTATTTCCTCAAAAGCATGCGTTCCCAAATGTGCAAGGCTCTGTAACTCGTTTTGTAAAAGTTCAAGACGCAATTCCTCGTAACTTGGAAGGAACATCCAAGAATGCTGGGTAATCATAGAAAAAAAACCATTTTTCATTGACATTTTTTTACAGCAATATATAAAAGTAGCATAAAGATCCGACCTACCACTGATATAATTCTTTTTGGTGTATTTGGCGAGCTTTTCATCCATTCCAGCACTGCTCATATAAGGCGGATTCGTCACGACCACTTGATATTTCTGCGCCATTGTTCCTGCCATCTGCACAAACGGAAGTAGATCATCCAGAATCTGATACGTATACATATTCGGATTCTGGGCTCTGATTTCATCAAAGCGTGCATAAAGCGCATTGAAATCAACCGGCTTCACGTCCAGAATAGAACCATATTCCTTGGCATCGTGCAGATCAGAAACAAGCGAATTTATAGCAGCTTTCAGTTCCTTGCGTCCATCCGTAAAGAAATCAATCATATTCGGATCAAAATGATTGCTCTCCATAATGGCATAAACGTGCGGCTGGATTCCGCGCGAAAGGAACCTGCGGTCATACTGGCAGGCCTTCATCATCACGGCAAAATAGGCGAGCTGAGATGCACGTTCGTCGATATCCAAACCATAGAGATTGTTCTGGACAATACTCGATACCGCATCACGTGTTGTGTATCCATACGCTTCATAAATCTGCATCAACACATCGAACATGTAGCAGATTATGTGGCCGCTGCCCATACAGGGATCGATAGCTCGGATATCCTCGGGTTTCAGTGTAGAATACTCCTTGTGAATATCGTCCAGTTGTTTCTGAACATCTGGATCCTGCTTTGCCTCTTCAAGATAATATTTCCAGTTCGCTTTCAAGTCATCGTTCGGATGGCCCTCTATCCATAAGCGTCCAAGAGAGTTCTCAACCATGTAGCGGACGATCCAGTCCGGCGTAAAAAGCTGAGTGGCAGCAGGAATTTTCTCCTTTGTGATTTTCTTATTATTCTTGAGGTCTGCGAAAACCTTGTCCTTCGGTTCTGTGTTGTAATACTGATAGAGCCAGCCTATGATCTGTACCTGATCCTTCCAGTCGCATTCCGGTATACTGTCAGACTTTCCCTGCACGACCATTTTTTCAATCACGCTTCCGTCTCTGAGCAGGTTGTCCGGGAAGAGAAGCTCTGTATAATCAGAGATCTTCTGGAACATCCCCGGCAGGACTTCCGACAGGGCGTTGCACTGAGTGATGATGAGGTACTTGAAGAGCTCATCGTCGTCATTGGCTTCCTTCAGAGCATAGACCTTCTCCATGTCGAGGCCTTTGAGTTCCATATGGATGGCCTCGGTCAGGATCTGCGGCTTGAAGGCTCCGTTCGCATCAGTAAAGACACGCACACGGCTTGGCAGGTAGTTATTCACTTCCATAAAGCGCAGAGCAGAGAAACGGTTGAACCATGTGTAGGCAACCTCCTCCATGATCTGCTCGTAGCCTTTCTCCTTTACCTTGGAGATCAACTTTGCACGCTGATCTTTCTCATCCTTTGACAGAAGTTTTCCGTGCACGGCATCTGCCTGCGGGTCTGCGTCTGCGCTTATTTCATATTGCTGAGCCTTCTGGGTTACACGTTCGATGAGTTCCGTACGTGCCCAGACGGCGTATTTTTTAATGGCATTTTTATCCATGGTCTTCTCCTTACTTCAGCTTGATTCCGTCGCAGTCCTTTAAAAGCAACGTGAGGTAGGCACGCATGCGCTCTACATAAGCGTCAACATCAGCCTGAGTTTCCAGCGTCTTTGAAGGGAACTGCTGGCGGTATACGTCCTTAATTACCTTCTTCTGTACCGGAGGTTTCTTCTCATCCGGAGGAGTTACAGGCGGAGCAGGTTTCTTTGATATGGCAATACGCTCAAGGGTATCGTCCTTGTATGTCCAAAGCTGAACCTTAAAGCCATCCAACACTACCAGTTTCTTCGTGGTACTGATCTTCTCCTTCATCTGACCGTAATAATTGTCAGAGGCTGATATGATGTTCTTGGAATCTGACTCTGCAGCCGTATGGATTTCTGACATACACTGGCGCACAATTTCAAGAAGCTCGTTACGCTTGGCTTCCAGAAGCCGGTTATGGCCTGTGCGGACTTTATCCATAAGGCCGTTCAGTTCGGGAATACGCTTGTATACGGAAGAATCCCCGGCCTTTACTACGGTGATGAGCCTAATCTGATTTAAGGCTTTGTTAGCTTCATCCTCGTTCTGCAAGTAGGACAAATCATCGCGGAGGTCTGACTCCATCCTGACAGCGGCATCAAATACAGTCACCTGATTCTTGAAGAAGCCTTCAACAGGCTGCATATCTTCCTTGCTGTCCATTAGCTTGTCTTCATCAGCGCACAAACGCTCCACAAGCACAATATTATCTTTCTGCTGCGAGAGCACATCCTCTACGAGTTGAATAGCTGTTGTAACCTTGTCGTGGTCAGGATATTTATTGTCTTCATAATGTGCATTCAGTTTATCGTAGTGCGCCTTCTGTGTTGTGAAATTATCTGCGATAAATTTGACAAGACCTTCCTCGTCATTCGGCACATCCATAACGTCAAAGTACTCGCGAAGGATATCCTTTGCCGTTTTCATCTTCTGTGCAGACGGTGACTGCTTTTTAGAAATCATCGTCTTTCCGCGCTCGCTCTTCTTACGGAGCATATCAGGAAGCTGCTTGTTATCAGCATGGATCGTAGCACCACCAAATTTAATAGTAACTTTCTGCTGATAGATGAGCAGAGCTACTACCGCAGCGATGTCAATCTCTTTCCATCCGTAAGGGATAGCCTGATAACGGCTCTGTATATCTTCCATAGAAGTCGGAAGCTTCTTCATGTTCTGTACTTCAAGGTATTCCTCGATCTTTGCAGCGGCATCGCGGTTAGACTCCATGCCTTCCATCTCCGGATTCATTCCGGTCAGGATGTCATAGATATCTGCGTCCGTTTCTGCATTTTTCGTAATAAGATCAAGGTCACTGTATACGTGCGTTACAAGGTACTGAAGTGCCTGCTCGATCTTGGATACCGGAGAACTTCCGGTCGGCTCGATGCATTCGCCGTCCACATAGAACTTCGCGTCAACAATAGCTTTCTCCAGATCTTCCTTGGCGCTGGACTCGTATTTTCCGGCTTCATCCTGCTGGTCACGGATAATATCCTGCACGGACTTCGCCAGCTGATTTACATTACGCTGCTTCACATACTTGCGGATCTTCATAGCATTTTCGAGAGACTCAAAGTACGGAGTCTCAGAAAGTACAACAATAGCGCGTCCTTTGGATTCCGTCATCAGACGAAGCTCCTGCTTTTCATCCGCATCTGCTGCAACTGTCATAAAGCGGAGGATCATGCTTCCGGTTACTGTTCCGACTGTTGCCGAATCCACCATCTCATCAAACGGGAAGTCATACTTGCCGTAGCGATATTTCTTCTGTGTATAGATATCGCCGAAAATCATCTGTCCGATACGTTCTACAATCTTTGCCGTATCAACAGTCGTGTTGGCGATCTCTCTTGCAATATCCTGTTCTTCATCCGTCAGGAACACGTAAGCATCCCCACGGCGGTCGATGTAATTCTGGCTCTTCAGTCTATCGAGAGACTTCTGCACTTTGCCACGAAGCTCAATCTTATCCGTGCGGATATCGTCTGCCATCAGGATGACGATGTTGTCCAGATTTGACTTCACATCATCCACATAACGGATCAGGTAAAGGAGCTTCAATACATTCACGTCATACGCTTCGATACCGTCACCATTGTCCGCAGCCTTCTGGCAGCGCTCGATAACACGGCGGATAGAGCCATCAAGGAAAGTATGAACGCTATCATAAAACGGATAAAGAGGAGCAATAGCATGCTCATCCTTTTCCTGAATTGACTTCGTTACGATCTGGAAGCCATCCAGCATAGAACGCTCGGCACCGGAATAATGCTTTCCTGCAGCGCCATGTTTACGAATCTCCGAAAAAATCTTCTGAATCAGAATAAACTGATACGGAACAAACGGATAGTTAACAACAAATTCCTGCTCTCCGCTATATCCCTTGATATCAAGGATAGAATCCGTAAACGTGAAAAGGTTCTTCAGCACATAATCGTTTCTCTGATATACATCAGTAAGTACTGTCTCTGCTTCTTTCGTTTTCTTGAGAAGTCTCTTCTGTATAACCTCATCAACAGCAGAAGAAGACAGGGAGAGTCTTGTCTTGAAACGAGCCTGAATACGCGAAAACTCGTCCATGCGGACTTTGATGATCTCGTCAATAGCTTCCTGTCCTGTGCAAACGATCCATACCTTACCCTCACATTCGCTGCCGACCTTCTCCACGATGGACTGAAGGTTCAGAAGGAGATTGGTATCTGTTCCGATATACTGGCCGACCTCATCGACCATGAATAGGAGCCTATAATTGTCAGGCTTGCTGTCTACATACTCTTTTATTTCAGAAACAAGCTGGGCAATACTGATCTCGGCTGTTTCTGTACCGTTGAACCAGTTATGGGCAGCAGTCTCGCTCATGCCGAGCACTTCCACCAGAGTATCTACAATATCGTCCTCAAAGAAACCGAAGGAATTACGGGTCTCGATCCACGGCGCACCGTTTTTCTCCTCAAATACACGGCGGAACTCCTCTGTTTTTCCCTTTTTCTCAATGAACTGTTCCAATTTTGCCACCTTCAGGTCTTCTCCGAGGAAGCCCAGATGGTTATAGAACATCTTTGCGAAGACCTTCAGCACAGCAGTATTGTCCTTATTGCTGAAGCCTTCGATATCAATATTAAACAAGATGGTCTCTGTCTCGCCCTTAGTGGCGCGGTCGATCATCATAAAGGTACCGGGATCATCGGCAAATTTCTTTCTGAAACGCTCGACGGTACTGATACCGTTGATAGTCCTGTTTTCAAGGATGTATGAGAGCATCTTCAAGAAGTGAGATTTACCACTTCCAAAGAAGCCGGAAATCCAGACGCCGATATCGTCGGTCGGATTGTTGAAAGCCTCATCGTAATAATCGAAGAAGGAAATAAAATGCTTCTTCAGCTCTCTTGTAATGACGTACTCGGAAAGCTCCCTCTCCGTGGTATCGTCTACCTGATCTACTTTAATAACACCGTTGATTTTACGGTTGATGTCATCCTCAAACATATTTTGAATCTTCATTATCCGGCTCCTCCTATATCACATTGAATGCCCTGTAGTACGGATTGGCGGGCAGTCTGTCAAACAGCTTCACGTGTCTCCCGTCAAAGGTTCCGGGATACATTACAAGTATCGGCACTCTTCCAACCCTCGGCTGCAGAGCTTCCAGCACCATATGTATTCTCATAAAAGGAAATACATCGCCGATTCCGGTTAGGATGATGACATCACCTTTTTCCGGTTCCCGGTCGCATATCTTGTCTACATATGCCTGCACACTCACGGCTTTTTCTATCTGCTTCTGCAGATTCTCCTTGCCTTTCTTGGCTTCCATATCAGCCATGCGGGGAAGGATTCTCTTATCCTCGCAGACCGAAAGGAATATCTCATAAAGGTTCTTCTCTATCAGATGGCAGGGCAGGCTCTGGTCGGCCATGATCTGGCCTGTAAAGTGTCTTACACTCATCTCGTCTTTTGCCTCATAACAGAACATACGGATATTCACTTCGTTGGAAAGGCCGTTACCTTCAAGGAAATCCGGGTCTTTCAGAAGTTCGCGTACCCTGTCAAGACGTTCATCTATATTGCTCATTCATAATCCTCCCTCATGATAGACAGTTAAAAGCAGGGAGTGCTTCTGTCCTGTTCTCGTTCTTTATCGCATTCTCCAGCACCGGGCTTATAAGCACCGGATTCAGGTGGTCTGCGCGGATACTGTCAATGTACTCATTTTCCACGAGCACCCTTGTCAGCACCTGCTTCAGTTTCTGCACCGTCGAATCACTCCACGAGGCGACTGTATCGTCCTGCTCCTGCAGCCGCATGAAGAATGTGTTCATATCAATCTTACCAAAAGAGGTATCCAGTTTTTGGTACTTGGAGCCGATGACCGTGATCATGAAATCCCAGACCAGCCTGTACTGCTTCATCATGGCATAGAGGCAGATCTGCTTGGATACCGCAGAGGGCTGATTCACGATAGCCGCAGTCAACTCATCGTCTCCAAGAGCATCCAGCCGTTTCAGGCATGTCAGAGCCATCTGCCGGACGGACTTCTCTGTCGGATATTGAAATAGGTTATCTGATACGATCCTGTTTACTACTTCATCATTATTTAAACCTTCCTGTACGAGCTTTGCCGTCGTGCGCATCTCATAAAAAAGGAATTGTTCACGAGTAATGCTCCCGCTGCCGTTATATGGGCTGGCAGTACCTGCTGCCCCTTTTGCACCTTGTGCCATTATCAATCATCCTCCGAGACATTATTTCGTTTCTTCCGATTCTGCCAATTCATCAGGCAGTGTCTCCATAATGTCATTTATATTGCAATCAAGCGCCTCGCAGATGCGAAGCAATACATCTGTCGTGATGTTCTCGCCTTTGCCGAGCTTGGCAATAGACGCTGTGCTGATACCACTCTTTTCACGCAGATCCTTCTTATTCATTCCTTTGTCAATTAACATTTTCCATAAAGGGTTGTAGCTAATACGCATATCATTGCCTCCACGACTTCATATCAAGGTCAATCCTTCTTGGTCTCTGGCGCTTTCTTTTTCTTTGCCCAAGACCATCCAAACAACTCTCCACCGTCATCATATAATTCAATTACCGTAGTGTTGGTAACCGTTTTCTCTGTATATTCCGTGAACGCTTCCTTCTTATCAAAAGAGATAAAAATCTGCTTTTTACTTTGCAAGTACAGCTGCATGATCTTATCAATCGGCAGGTCAGCTATGTTTTTGAATATCAGTGAATCATGCATCATGTACGGGAGATCCGTATTATTCAGGATACTGAGATCATAAATAATCAGATTTTTGTAATTCTCGCCGGTTCCGGTATTCCACTTGCAGCCAAACTTATATGATGGTTTTCCTGTCCTTGTTTCTCCAAAATGGATCTCTGGAGCATATCTTTCCGCATCATATATAAAGTCGTTCAGACGGATCATGTTCTGATTGATCATAGTCTCAACTTTCGAGAGCTGATCCTCGCGGGCATTTTCCATCTGCTCCTTGGCTGCCTTTGTCTCAGCAGCAAGAGCCTTTGTGTCATTGTATCCTTCGTTTTGCTTCTTAAGGAAGCTGATCCTACCACGGAACTCCACTGTCTTATCAAGGAATTTCTTAGACACATGCGTCGGTATTCCGAGTTTTCTCTGTTCATCCTCAAGCTTTGTAACTTCCTCGGTCGCCGCCGCTATGAGTATTTCCAGCCTTCTCACCTCGTCTGTCATCTCGCCGGTGAGAATAGTCTGTATCTTCTTATGAAAGTTCTCTATTGTTTCCAGCTTCTCTATATCAACTTCCGGGAAATATTCCTGGAGTTCAACAATATCATCTGATGTGGGAGTGAGTCCTCCTTCGAGGTTTGCCTTCACAGTATTTAACTGAGATACCAGTCTTGTACGCTTTCGCTTAAGTACTGTGATCTGTCCCTTGATTTCAGATGCCTTGTCAAGATTTGCCGTGTCCTGTGCAGCGATTTTACTGTCTTCCCGATCAGTAAGCTCGGAAAGTTCCTGCGTCAAGCGTTCGATTTCTTTCTCGTTTTCCTTGACCTGCTTCTTGGTCTTTGCAATAGTTACAATCTCACCGATATCCGTTGCTTGCTTCCGGACAGTCTTCCTTTTATTCTTGTCTTTGTAATATTCCTCATATTCCTTAACGAGGCTGTATACGCCAAAGAGCTGTTCAAGTGCCATTATGGCAAGCTCTACCGTTTCTTCTCCGTATTTGAGAGGCTTTCTTTCATCGGCATTATCCCTGCCGTAAATTCTTGAATATCTTCCCACAAGGCTTCGCCAGCTGTTTTCTGCTGTCTGGATCTGATATGCCTCCCGCAGATGTTTGCGAAAGTCATCCACTAGCATCGTTTCTCCCACCGGCTGATAATTATCATCACATACGATGACAACACTGGCATTGAGCGTATCTCTCGTATACCACTCAATTTGATTTCCGAATTTGAAAGCAAACTTGATCGTATGGTTACCTACGAAACTCACAACATTATTGATTTCTGTATTCAGGTAATCATCTCCGCCGAAGCAGAAATCAAGTGCCAGCAAAAATGTTGACTTTCCTATGGAATTTTCAGCTTTTTTGTCTCCGAGAACAGTATTCAGTCCTTCGTGGAACTCAATACGGCCTCTGGGTACAAGCTTTCCATTTATCATTCTTGCGAACTTATCGCATTCAATCTCATATAACATAGTGCAGCACTCCCTCTTCCTCATCGTATTCTATTTTGTGCAGTGCATAGAGGCAGTCCAGCACATCTACATACTCATTTACACCGTCAAGGCTGCGGCTTACTTTCTGATAAAGTTCACGCACACCCAACGGCTGCTTTTTCAGTTCTTTTAATACCACCGGCAGTTTCGACAGTATGCTTTCACTGTATGAAAACAGTTTGTTAGGAAATAACATCAAACACCTCACACTTCTGTACAAAGTACGCAATTACAATTTCACAAGCGTGAGCGTCCTCGTTCGTTGCATCCTGCAGCCACTTTATCATTGCCTCATAAATCTGACGCTGAGAATAACCTTTTTCGTTCAAGTTTAGATAATTCAATCTCACCTGATGGCAGAATGGCTCAAAGCGCTGTTTTCCTTCACGGTTTAATTCCTGCAGAGTCTCGTGAACATCCGGATAATACAGATTTACCCAAACCTTTACCTGTGCAAGCAGATCCGGAGAGTCAGGGCTTATCTTCTGTTTCAACTGTGCCGGTTCATAATTCAGATCAACACCTTTTGGATAAGGTAGAGCTGGAATCTTTGTCAGCACCCGTCTGACGTCTTCGACAACCTTCTGCTGCGAAACGATTTCTTGCCTGTCAGCTATATCAATGAAAAGCTTCTTTATCTCCTGCATTCTGCGAATCTTGGCAGGATCCGCTGCAAGTTTATATTTCTTGGCGCAGTCCGGACACATAGCTATCAAGTTGTCCTCGCCGGTAACAGGCTTTGAGTAATCAATCACTACTACTTCATAATTCGGAGCTATTTGTCCGCCTACTCGCATAAACAAAGAATTCGTACAACCGTCATTCGGGCAGATACTCTGTTCTTCTGCCACAAGCGACACATCATACTTTTCTGTATAGTAATCTATATCATTGGCCTTGTCTGCTTTCTTCGCAGGCAAGGCTTTTTTTCTTTTTGGTGCAGCTGCATTTTCTATAATCGTCTGAAAACGCTCTGCCAGTACAATCTCATAGGTCGATTCATCTATATCCGGACATGTGGCTCGGAATGCATCGCATAACCCCATAACAGAATCATCGGCATCAAGCTTCAGATATTCCGCGAATGATCCTATATCAAGAGCTCCGGATATCTTCTTTGCTGTCGTCGTAATGTCATGCTCATGATAAATGTAGCCCTTCAGTGTTCTTGGCTCCATGTCGTGAACATAAGCATCTGTTCCCTCTATACTGCCTTTGTAAATATGTGCAAACAAATCTCTTGTGAATTCAATCAGGTCTTTATCACGCTGATAGAAGACAGAAAGCGCCTGCGCAAACTCGGAAAATTCTGTTTTATCCAAGACAAGCACCTCCTTCTTTTTTTGCAAGTGTGTACAACCATGTCCAGACGCGTCCAGTGTTGCTCGGGATTTTAGGGCTTTCTGAATATACTTAAAGCCATAGGGGAGCAACGGTTCACGAGTATAGATAAACCAATATTTTATATTGTATCCGATTTTCGTCCGAATGTCAATTAAATTTATGCGAACGCAAATTTTTAGCAAGCGGATTAAAAGCAAAAGTTTAAATGCATTTTTAGAAGCAAAAGTTCCCTTACATACGCCCTGAGCAAGGCATAAAAGGCTCACCGCTATGGACGCTCACCCGGCATGCAGAGTGGCTCGAACGAACATAGCGGTCACAATTGAATAAACCAACCCACGAGCGTGGTTGGCCATCGAAACGGATCTATTTCCCGTTCCGAAAGGTCAACTGCGCTCTTTTTCAGTGAAACCTCCGGTTCGGGAAACAACTCGAAACTTGGAGGTTTCAATATGAAAAGCAATGAAAACAAAAGCAAATCAAAGACTTATTTCATCTACATCCGCAGCACCGGCGAGAAGGTTCCCGTCTCAAAAGAACAGCACGACGCTTTCTATAAGGAAGCCGACCGCATCCGTCACAAGGAACAGGATCACGGCAGATGCATGTGTCCTTACCGTTATGTATGGAAATGCGACGGTGACTGCATCGGCTGCGAATACCACGCAGCGGGCGACACTCTTTCTCTAGATGTTCCAAACACAGATGGGAACGGGAGTATGTACGACTACCTGCCGGACAACAAAAGACCGATGCAGGAGGTCATCGCCGACCGTATGCTTCTTGAGGCGCTCTTTATCCGCCTGCGTCAGCTTGACCCTGAAGCCGATACTATCATTCAGCTTTGGAAGGAACACCCGGAGGGCATCTCCGACCGTGCTATTGCAAGAGAACTCGGTCGCCCACAGAAAACCTTCGCGGATCAGATGAAAAAATACCGCACTGACCTTCGCAGGATCACCGGTGACAAGTAACATCCAGGCCACGAACCACACCCTTTCCGGCCACTGTTCTGCTTTGGGATGGTGGTCGGGATTTTTTTATTTTTTCTCCGCTCAAATTGCCTGCTCATCTCCAGTGGAACTTGAAGGACACGGAAAGCTCCTTCAGAAAGCGAGGTGAACAGATGATGTACCGAACATATGCA
>Ga0183095_11345_pt1 | contig 20651 bp, 13 predicted proteins | sample BioMet4_FD_130346 | JGI IMG/M metagenome (GOLD analysis project Ga0183095, IMG submission 130346) | Microbial communities from bioreactor (seeded with sewage sludge) at LBNL, California, USA - Biofuel metagenome 4 (v2) (version 3) | ecosystem: Engineered > Bioreactor > Anaerobic > Unclassified ...
TTTTCCTGCTCTCCTATGAGAGCGTGCTCTCTGAGCTGCGCCATTCCATGACGGCGCTGGCGCTGATCGGGCTTCTGCTGCTCGGGCTGTCCTATCTGGCGCTCACCCGCATCTCGCGCCAGATCACCGGCGGGATCTACGGGCTTATGCGGAAGATGCAGAACATCGACCGCACCAGCATCCGCACAATCGCGGCGTCCTCCAGCCGGCAGGGCAGCCGGGACGAGGTCGTCCAGCTGGACGCCGTCTTCACCGACATGATGGCGCAGATCGACGTGCTTGTCGACGAGATCCAGGGAAAGGAACAGAAGCTGAAGGACGAGGTCATTGCCCGGCAGCAGGCCGAGATCCGCGCGCTGCAGCACCAGATCAACCCGCACTACCTCTTCAACACGCTCGAGGCGATCCGCATGAATCTCATCATGAAGGACGACCGCGAAAACGCGGAGATTGTGAAGCTGTTCGCGGAGAGTTTCCGCCGCTATGTGGATCTCCGCGAGGAGGACGCCACGCTGTTTGAAGAGGTGGAGTTCATCAAAAAGTATATCCGGATCCAGAATTACCGGCTGAACAACAAGATCACCTTCACGAGCGTGATCGAGGAGTCCGCCCTGCGCTACCGCGTTCTCAAGTTCCTGCTGCAGCCGCTGGTGGAGAACGCCGTCTGCCACGGCCTGGAGATGAAGGCCGGTCCCGGCACGATCCGGATGGAAATCCGCCGGAGCGGGGAGGCGCTGCAAATCCGCGTGGAGGACGACGGTGTCGGCATGACGGAGCCGGAGCTTGAAGCGCTCCGCGGGATGGTCTACGCCGCGCAGCCCGAGCACTCCGTCGGACTGCACAACGTCTATCAGCGCATCCGGCTCGTCTACGGCCCGGATGCGGAGATGACCATTGAAAGCGCCGCGGGCCGCGGGACCAGAGTCCTGCTGACGCTGCCGATTCAGAGACTGGAGGCGAGCATATGTTCCAAGTCATGATCGTGGACGACGAGCCGGCTGTCTGTCTGGGCATGCAGCGCCTGATCGACTGGGCGGCCTACGGCTTCGAGGTCACGCACACGGCCGCGAACGGCCAGGAGGCGCTCGAGCTCCACGCGCAGCATCATTTCGATCTGATCGTGACCGACCTGAAAATGCCCGTGGTGGACGGCGTCGAGCTGATCCGCCGCCTGGTCGGGCAGCAGGATCGCTGCAAAATCATCATCGTCAGCGCCTACGGGGAATTCTCCTACGCCCAGACTGTCATGCAGTACGGCGTGCAGTACTATCTGCTCAAGCCGGTCGACGAGACCGTCATGGGCGGCTACCTCAGCAAGATCGCCGAGGATCTCTCGTCCCACCGGGAATCCGGCGACACAAATCTGGACCATAAGCATTTTGAGCACCAGTACCGCATGTCCGCCTACGGCGTCATCACGGAGGTGCGACGCTACATCAACGACCACTTCGGCGAGCCGCTGACGCTCAACTCGCTCGCCAAGCTCTACAGCTTCAGCCCCGTCTATCTGGGCCGCCTTTTTAAAAAGGAGACCGGGGTCGCCTTCAACGAATATCTCAACCGCTGCCGCATCGACGCGGCGCGAGAGTACATCGACCGCGGCGATCACATGATCTATGAGATCGCGGAAAAAGCGGGCTACAAGGACATCAACTACTTCTATAAATGCTTCAAGTCCATTGTCGGCGTCACGCCCAGCGAATACCGGCTCCGGAGGGACAGCGGCGAGGTTCGGCCCTCAAAATAGCCGCGGCGCGCCTTTGCCCGGCGGCTTTCCCCGCCGCCCGGCCCTTCCAAGAAAAAGCCTGCCGCCCCGGAAATCCCGGAACGGCGGGCTTTTTGCCGTTTTGGCGCTATTTCAGCTTCGAGAACCGCACAAACATCGCGGCGGTCTCCGCGCGGGCGGCGAGGCCCTGCGGGTCGAGGAAGGTCAGTCCGCTCATCGGGGCTGCCAGCGCGATCTGCGCCGACGGAGCCTCGGGAAGCATGGCCGGGCTTCGTCCCGGACTCATGCCCGCTGCGCATAAAGACCATATAGCCGCTGTTGTCCCCGACATTGGCCCGGTTTAACAGGAAGCCGACCCAGTCCGCGCTGGAATTGACGGACATTACGACGTTTCCATTTTGTAACCGACAAATTTAAAAAATAAGAGGGGCGCCGCGGAATGCCTCGCATTCCGCAGCGCCCCTCCTGGGCTTTTTCTTTACTTTTTGGCGGTCGTGCCGCGCGTCGGATTCACGGTCGCGGGCGAATGGCCCGCCGAATACCAGACGTTCCGGCCGTGGATGATGACCGGCATCCCGTCGTAGACGTTGGCGTAGATCGTCGGCATGACGGACACCGGGATGTTGACGCAGCCGTGCGAGCCGCCGTTCACATAGTTGTCCCCGCCGAAGGCCCAGCGCCAGGACGCGTCGTGCAGGCCGATGGAGTCGCCCACGACGCTGATCCAGTAGTTCACGAAGACCGAGTAGTCCGCGCCCGTCAGGGTGGTGTCGGTGCGCTTGTGGTGCGCCCAGTAGAGCCCGGTCGGCGTCTGGTGGCCCGTCAGCGCGCCCGTGACGATGTTGGTGTTGACGACGACCCTGCCGTTCCGGATGAGGGTCAGCTGCTGGTTGTCGATGTCGACCTCGACGTGCGAGCTCTCGAGGTTCAGCGGCTTGCCCTCCTTGGAGCAGCAGACGTAATCGGTGGAGACCGTGCCGCTCTCGAGCGAATACAGCTGCTGCCGCAGCGCCTTTTCGAGCTTGTCGCCGTCGAAGCGGTAGCTGCAGCGGATGTAGGTGAGCGCGACGGGTCCCTTGACGTAGGAGTCGAACACGAGCGGCGCGTCGGCCTTGTCGTAGCTCGTCCGCCATCCGGCGACGAGCGCCTCGAGCGCCTGCGGCTGCAGCGTCACCCGGCCCGCGCCGTCGGACGCCATGAGCGATTTGAGCTGGTCGCCTGTGAGCGTCACATCGGCCGCGGGAACGGCCGAGCCCACCGCGTTGAAGTGCACGGTGACGGCCATCGTCTGGCAGGCGGCGTTCCAGGCGTCCTCATCCAGCGAGACGTCGGACTTGGTGATGCGCAGGCTCTGCCCGGCCGCGAGTGCCTCGCGCAGCTGCCCCGCCGCGTCCTCGGCCACCGCGCCGCGGTCAATGAGCGTCTCGAGCAGGTTCTCCTCCCCGCCCTTGACGTTCGTCCCCAGCGCGTACTCGCTCATGAGCGCGAGATCGCCGCGTGTGAACGTGCCGCTGAACAGATCGGCTGAATAGATGCCCGTCTCCGAGGCGAAGCTCTCGGCGTCGGCGTATGTAAAATCGGTTCCGTCCTGATAGCCCAGCGCGCGCAGCAGAAACACCGCGTAGTCCTTCGCGGAGCAGCTGCGGCCGCCGCCGAACGCCGTGGGCGAGCTGCCCCTGGTCAGGCCGTTCGTGTAGAGCCAGGCGATGTACGGCTCGGCCCAGCTGGACACGTCCGTAAACGGCTGCGAGATCGAGCCCGCGGAGAACTGCTCCCCGGCCTCCTGTTCCTTGCCGAGCAGCCGCACCAGCATGACGGCGGCCTCGTTCCGCGTCGGCGCGCGGCCCAGCTCGAACCCGTCGTTCGTGCCGCGGAAGATCCCCACCGTGGACAAATTCTGCGCCGCCGTATCCGCGGCGGCCGCGAAGGCCGTCACGCAGAAAAGCGCGCAGATCGCGACGACAGCCAAAGCCAGAAACCCGATTCTCTTCTTCATTCCGTTTTCTCTTTCTTTCCTGTCCGACATTTGCCCGGGGTCCCGTCCCGAAAACCGCAGAATCCGCCATTTTATTCCAAAAACCGGCCGTCTGCCCGGAAAAGCGACCCTGCAACCCGAATATTTTATCATCCGCCTATGGAAAATGCAACCGAGTTTCGGGGAAAACGAACAGGGCGCGGAAAAAGATTTTCCGCGCCCTGTCCGTTATTTTTCCGCTTCCTCCAGCAGGAAGCCGCTTCTCAGCGGGCCGTGGTAGGCCGTGGGGATGGTCGACATGTGGTTGGCCAGCGTATTGTGGACGAGCACGCCCACCTTGTTCTTTCCCGGACGCAGGGCGCCGGTCAGCTCGGCCGTGAACGGCGGGGCGCAGAGCGTGCTGACGAGCCGGTCGTTCACGAACACCTCCGCCGAGGAGACGACGTCGCCGAGATCCAGCAGCACCTTTTCGTCCTTGAACGCGTGCAGCTGGTAGTCCCGCTCAAAGAGGATCCCGCCCGAGTAGCAGCGCAGCGCGTCGCAGCGCGACCAGTCGCCGGGCTGCAGCGAGCCCTCGCCGCAGGTGAAGCGGATCGGCTCCTCGATGGCGCCGCCCAGATAGGCGCGCGGCTTCTGCACCAGGCGCAGCGCGATCTGCACCGGCTCGGCGTGATAGGTCGCGGGGTAGAACACGCTGCCGGAGCGGCTCATGGGCACGCCGTCGGAGAACGCCTCGATCTCCGCGTCCGTCTCGGCCGTCATGCTCTTCATGCCGGGCGGGGACTGGAAGCGGAACCAGCAGGGCTTTCCCGCGAGCTGCGGATTCCCGTCGTACTCGCAGACAAAGGGATTTTCATACCAGCGGGAGGCCAGCGGCGTCCGCTGCGCGAACGCCCCCTCGCCCAGCAGCACCAGATGCGTGCGCCCGCAGGCGCCGAAGTGCGCCAGCAGCGGGTTGAGTCCCCGGTGCAGCCGGATCGCGGCCGGGTCCGCCGCCTCATGGTTCACGAAGAGCCGGTCCGGCTGGAGCGCGCCGCAGGCGGCGTGCACGGTCCGGTCGCTCTCGGCGCAGACCCAGGTGAAGAAATACCAGCCGCCCTCGCCCGTATACTCCGCGTCGGAGCCGAGCCGCAGCACATGGCGCTCGCCGAACGAGAGCTGGTCGGGGCCGATGACGCCCTTGAGCCCGTGGTAGCTGCCCTGCGGCCCGGCGTCGTCCATCAGACCGAAGCGGCGGGAGAAGACGCAGGGCGAAAAGCCCGGCGCGGGGGCCTCCATGGCCCGGCACGCCTCGTCCGGGAGCTTCACCGCCAGATCCGAGGCCGTAAAGCCCCGGGGGCCGAAGCCGAGGCGCACCTCTTCCCAGTCCTCGTCCGGGTAATCGGCCGCCGAGCAGTCGTCCTCCGTCGCGCGCGCCTTCGCCGCGCGGATCTCCGGGCCGAGCAGGCCGTCGAACGCGGGAAGGCGGTAGTCGCCGTAACGGTTGTCGAGCGTGGGGCGGAGCTTGCAGCGCCAGGGGCCGCGCACGTCCAGATAGCGCACGGTCGCGCCGGTTTTCAGATAGCCGAGGCCCGTGACGGGCTGTTCGGTGAACAGCAGGAGGTTCGGCTCCGTCTCGCGGCGCGGCAGCTCCAGCGTGACGCCGCCGCCCGTCTGCTCGCTCGGCACGCAGCCGTCGATCTCGCCCGTCCAGGCGTTCAGCAGCAGCGCGGTGCCCGAGGCGCGGAAAAAGCAGCGCGTCTTCTGCGGCAGGCCGTAGACGAAATAGAGGTCGTCCTCCCCCAGCCGGCGGTGCTGGAAATAGGGCGCGCCCGCCTTGGGCGGGGCGAAGAAGTCGACCGTGAACTGCGCGTGCAGCACCTCCGGCAGCGTCTCCGGCCGCGCGAAGATCGCCCGGCGCGCGAGCCGCCGCGTCATGAGCTCCATGCCGCGGCCCAGGCGGTCGCTGTATTTAGGCGGGTCGCCCAGCACGACCGCGATGCCGCCGCTCTCGGCAAAGAGCACCAGCTTTTCGAGCATCTCATAGCGCACCGCGCGCATGTCGGGCAGCACCACCGCGCGGTAGCGCGCGTCGCCCGCCGCGAGGCGGCTGGGGGACGTGAGCAGGCGGGACGAGACGATGCTCTCGAAATCCAGAAAATCGAAGTCGATGCCCTCCCGGTAGAGCGTCTGGCCGGCGGAGAAGGCGGTCTGCACCGCGAGCGCTCCGTGCTCCGCGTCGGCCTCCGCGTCCGCGACCGGGTAGACGATCGCCGTGTCGCAGCAGAAGGTCCCCTGGCTCAGAAGCCAGCTCAGGCGCTCCGTGCAGGCCAGCAGCGCGGGCATCTCCTGCCAGTACGGCATGTGATAGTGGTTGCAGGGCGGGGCCCACTCCCACATGGAGCCGTGCATCGAATAGTACAGCCCGTGCAGGGACAGCAGGTTGTGGCCCATGGCGAAGTTGCGGAACACCGCGTCCGCCACCTGCGCGCTGCTGGTGCCCCAGCCGCTGCCGTAGAAGCCCTCGAGCCAGGTGCGCCTGCGGCCGTAGAGATGGCAGATTGAGGCCGAGACCTTGTTTTTGATGAGATCGCTCTGCAGATGCGGTTGGTCGTTCCCGGGGCCGCCGTTCCAGCGCATCGTGCGGAAATAGTCGCCGAACTCGGTGACGTCCTTGCCGCGGCCGCCGTGGTCGCAGCCGAAGGTCATGCCGCGGCTGGCGTGCCAGTCGTAGCAGGGCTTAAAATACCGTTCCTCCGAGAGCTGGACCGCGACGTCGTAGTAATCCAGGCGCGTCTTGACGGCCTCGGGGCTGGTCTGCCCGAAGAGAAGCGGCAGCACGGGCTCCAGCTCGTAGCCCTTGCGGCGGCGGAACTCTTGGGCGAAATCGTCGCACCAGAGCCGGCCGCGGATGTTGAAATTCAGCTCGTCCGAGAAGAAGAAATTGATCCCCTTCCCGCACTCGCCCGGGAAGCGGCGCTCGAACTCGCCGTAGAACGTGTCGCAGATCGCCTCGCCGACGCCGGGGGCCATGGGATTCAGGGAGTACGGCTTCGTGCGCGCGCGCACCTGCCCGTCCTCCAGCACGAGCTCCTGCCCCGTCATCTCCGGGTATTTTGCCAGCACCTCGTCCGTGTAGAAGCCCTGTCCCGGCGCGCCGAGCGTGTAGTCGCTCAGGCTGAGCGCGATCCCGTACGGGCGGCACTCGTCCAGGAGCCAGCCGAACAGCTCCCACCACGGCTCCGTGAGCGGCTTCGGGTCGGCCGGCATCGTGAGCCCCCACTGCTGCCCGCCGGTGTCGCCGTGGCAGTAGTTGAGCTGCAGGCCCGCGATGTGGGCCTGCCGAAGCTGCCCGAGGATCCAGCGGAGCTTGTCCCTGGTAACCTTGTCCCCCTGCCACCAGAAGAACGCGACCTCGCCGTAGCCCTTGGGCGGATTTTTAAAATTTCTGCGCAGTTCGTCCTGTTCCATGCCATACCTCGCCGTGCGCCGCGCCGTGTTTCCGGGCAGCGGCCCGCGTTTCCGATTGATTTTTTCTCTTACCAGGTCAGCGTGACCGACACGCGGCTGCCTTTCCGGTGCAGCTCCGCGCGGACGGCTTCTCCGGGACGCAGTTCCACGGACGCATCGTAAAATGCGGACAGTCCGGCGAGCTCCCGGCCGCCGAGCTTTTTGAGCACGTCGCGCGTGCGGAAGCCGATGCGATACGCGCCGCTCTCCGGCGGCACGCTCTCAAAATAGACGCCGCTCTTTCCAAACGAGCCCGTGGAGGATACGACCGTGTCGTCGACCTCCGACAAAAGCGCGCCGTTCCACGCCTCCCGGCGGATCGCCCCGGGCGCCGCGCACGCGCTGAGCGGAAAGACGCCGCCGGCGCACGCGCAGCCCGCCGCGCCATAGCCCGACATGGGCAGATTTTCAAAGCTGAATCTCCGCATGGCCTCCCGGTTTTGCACGGTGTAGTCCCCGTGCTCGGGGTCTGCAAAATCGGGGTCGGCCTTCCCCCAGACAGGCGGATTTTTCCCGCGCACCGCCGCGTCGAACCAGGCGGGCAGACGCACGGGGCCGGACGGGGAAAATACCCAGTTGTTTTCGAGCACGTCTTCGCTGCGCGCCAGACGCTGCGCGTCGACGGCCGCAAACGCGAAGGGCTCCGGGTTTACGATCAGGTTGCTGTAAATCCGGTCTCGGGCCTCGTCGTAGGGCACGTGAAGCTCCAGCCGCCCGCCGACAATCAGGTTGTTGTATACCCGGCGGGAAAAGCCCTCGCGCAGCTTGATGCCGAGTCCCATGCAGAGATTGTGGTGCACCTCGTAGTTCGACGCGCCGTCGTCGAGGTCGATCCCCCACGTGTGGGGCGCGCCGGGCGCGTGGAAAAAGCGGTTGTGGTGCAGCTCGGTGGGCTCCGCGGCGTCCAGCAGCGTCACGTCGAAGACGCCGCCGTCCGGGGCGCGGTAATGGCGCATTTCCGCGCCGTGCTCCCCGCCGCCGCCGTACTCCGGCACCGACCAGAACCGGTCGCGGCCCCAGGCGTTGAACGGGCCGTGATCCATTGTCTCGGTCTGTGCGTCGAAGATGTCGTTATACGCGATCTCATGGCCGCCGAAGGCGCCGCCGCACACGTTGATGCACGACCGGGCGCTGTGGTGGAGCGTGCAGTGCTCGATGCGCACGCGGCTGCACACCGCCAGATTGACGCACGCGGATTGCTTTTCCCAGATGCCCACGTCCTCGATGTGCAGCTCGCGCAGGGCGATGCCTCTGGCATAGCACGGGGCGGCAGGCCCCGGCGACGCGGGCTCGCGGACCGTCGTCTCATGGGCAGGATGATCGGGATAGCGTTCGTTCGGCCAGTACGACGGCTGGCGCAGCGCGCGCGCATCTCCCACAATCTGCACGCCCGTGGCGCCGATATGGGAGAAGGTGCAGCGCTCCACGGTGTGCCTGCTGTTGCTCCCGCAGAAAAACAGCGCGTTCCCGCCGATGTGCGCAAAGGAGCAGCCGCTCAGCGACAGCTCGCGCGCGTTTTCGACATAGACGGCGCCCGTGTACTGCACGGCCCAGTCCGCTCTTTGCAGCGGCCGATAGGGCAGGCCGGAAAAAAGCGTGCGGGCCGTACGGGCAAAAGACAGGTTTTCCAGGCGGACGCCGCAGACGTTTTCTGTTTCCGTGCCCGCAATGCGCAGAAGCTCCGCATGGACGCCGAGGCTTACCTCGTCCTCCGGGCGCAGCTCTTCGGGCGGCCAGAAATACAAAAGGCCCTGCTCCGCGTCGTAGAACCACTCGCCGGGCGCGTCCAGCTCCTCCAGCAGGTTCTCCGCGACAAGAGCGGATTGCATGTACGCGCTGCCGCGGTTGTTGTCGCCCACCCACAAAAGGCGCAGCCCCGTGGGGTCGCTTTCGTCGCGCCCCGTGATGAAATAGTCGTTGCCGCCCCAGCCGTAATCGTGCAGCGCGCGCAGGTGACCCGTCTCCGGGTGAGCCCAGCGGGCGGAACGCGCGCGGATCTCCTCCGCGCAGGCGGCCCCGCCCAGCGGCACGGCGCCCGGCCGCAGATCGGGCCAGCGGGCGGGCGTCTGCGGGATGCCGTTCCAAAACAGCATGTCCGCGGGAAGATGCTTTTCTGTCTGTGTTACAAAGATCGCGGAATTTTCTCTGCTGCGCCGCCAGCCCGGCGAATCCAGCGGCATCGCGCCCGTCAAAACCGGCGTTTCGCCCGGATACGCGCGCAGGACGAGGCCGCTGTCCGCCGGGCCGAGGCAAAGCGGCTCCGGCAGAAAATAGGTGCCGCCGCGCAGCACGAGCTCGCCGCCGCCCGCGGCCCGAAGGGCGCTCAGGGCGGCGGCAAGACCGCCGATCGGGTCATTTTCCGTACCCGCTGCGCAGGGCGCGCCCGCGGGAGCCGCGTATACAGTGCGTTTTTCCATTGCGCGCTTCCTAGCCCTTGACCGCGCCGCCCGTGAGGCCCGCGACCAGGTATTTCTGGGTGAACAGGAAGAAGACGATCACCGGCACGAGGATGATCGCGCTGGCCGCGCAGAGCGGACCCCAGTTGGTGCCGGCGCTCTGCATGAAGGCCGTGATGCCCAGCGGCAGCGTCTTGAGCTTCGACGCGGACAGCTCGACCGACGCCCAGAGCATTTCGCCCCACCAGCCGAGGAAGATGAAGATCGCGTTCGTGACCGTCGCGGGACGCACGATCGGCAGGACGATCTTCGTGAAGGTGCCCGTCTCGCTGCAGCCGTCGATGCGCGCGGCCTCGATGATCTCGTTCGGCACCGTCTGGAAGAAGTTGCGGTAGATATAGATGCTGAGGGGCAGGCCCCAGCTGATGTACGGGATGATGACGGAGCTGTAGCTGCCCGTGAAGCCCAGCTTGCTGATGAGCAGGTAGGACGGCATCAGGATCGACTCCGACGGGAGCATGGACAAAAGGAAGATCACGATCACGATGGTGTCCGCGAACGGCACGTTCAGCCGCGCGAGGCCGTAGCCGGCCAGGGCGCTCAGCAGCAGCGTCACGACGACCGTGATGCTGACGATGATGACGCTCGTGAGGAAATAGTCGCCGATCTTGGCGATGTTCCAGGCGTAGGCGTAGTTGCCCCAGGCGTACTGCCTGGGCAGCAGCCAGATGTTCTTGTAGAATTCGCTCGTGGACTTGAGGCTGGTCAGCAGCACGAAGAAAATCGGGTAGATGACCATCAGCACGAACAGCAGCAGCACAATCCGGATCACCCAGGTGCCCGCACGATTAGTATTCATAGGTCTCCCCCCTCAGACACCAGCGGATCAGAAGAATGCTGACCGCGACGACAATGGTAAAGAGCACGCCCATCGCGGCGGCCGAGCCGAAGCTGCCGTAGATAAACGCCGTTTTCTTCATGACGATCGGCACGGTGGTCGTGAGATCGGCCGGGCCGCCCTGCGTCATGGTGAAGATCAGATCGTAGCTTTTGAACTGCGCGCCGAGCGTGTTGATGGTCGCGAGCAGGATCATGGGCTTGATGAGCGGGAAGCCGATCTTTCTCATCTGCTGCATAAAGCCCGCGCCGTCGAGATAGCTCGACTCGTACAGGGAGCGCGGAACGCCCTGCAGCGCGGCGAAGGTCAGCATCATGACGGAGCCCGCGCACTTCCAGATCGCGACGAAGATGATGCAGGCCATGGCCGTCCCCTTCTCCTGCAGCCAGACGTGCTGCAGGCCGCCCAGGCCCACGAGGCGCAGGAAGTTGTTGAGAAGACCCATCTCGGGGTTGAAGAAGAACACGAACATGATGCCGACGACCGCGGTCGGAAGCATGGCCGGGCTGTAGAGGATCAGGCGGAAGATCCCGCCCTCCCGCTGCGACAGGCGGAGGATCAGCACGGCGAAGAGCAGCCCCAGCACGACGCCCCCGAAGGTGGAGGAGAAGGCATAGAGGATGGAGTTGCCGATGGCCCTGCGCGAGAGCGGATTCTGCAGGACGCTCAGATAGTTGTGGAAGCCGGCCGCCGCCGGACTGCCGAAGCCGTCCCATTTCTGGAAGGACAGCACGAAGTTCCAGAAGAACGGGATGACGCTGAAGAGCAGGACGAACAGGACCGCGGGTATCAGATACGCGATGCCCGTTCTCCTGGTACGCTGTTTCATTTTCATTTTGCGTATCTCCCTTGGGTTGATATGAGAAAAGGGAATGCCGCCTGCCCTTGCGAGGCGACATTCCCTGGCCGGTAGAACGATCAGCCGGCGCTTGCTGCAGACGTCAGATTCTGAACAACCGTGTCCACGCCGCCGTTGAGGACCAGGTCGGCCGTGAGGTTGTTGTTCATATAATCAAAGGTGGCGGAGCTGAACGGGGGTTCGATGCCCATTGTGCTGGCCTGCGCCAGAACGTCCTTGACGAACGGGTCGGACACTTCGACGCCGACGTTTGCGGGGATGTAGCCTTCGCTCGCGTGGATCTTCTGGATATCAGCGCCGAGGTAGGTCTTCAGGACGTCGACAGCCGCGTCGATGTTCTTGGAGTTCTTCGGGATGAACAGGCAGTTCATGCCGCCGTTGATCGCGCCCTTGTCGCCCGCAGACGGCCAGGGGATCAGCTCGGTGGTGAAGTCCGTCGCGCCGTCGGCGGTCTGCTTGGCGCCCGCGGCGATCTCCGGCATCATCAGGACCTTGCCCTGATAGAACGCGGCCTTCGCCTCGTCGTTCTTGACGGTGACGGCGCCCTCGCCCGGATACATGTAGCCGTTGTCGTACAGAGCCTTGGTGGCTTCGAGCGCCTGCTTGCTCTCGTCGGAGTCAAAGCCGACCTTGCCGGCGGCGTAATCGGCGGCCTTGCCGCTGGTGGCGACCTCGCTCAGCATGGCGTTGCGGTAGATCCATGCGGCGCGGTTCAGATCGGTCGCGTTCGTGAACGGGAACAGGCCGGCGGCCTTGATCTTTTCACAGGCGGCGTTGAACTCGTCCATGGTCCAGGATTCGGGGATCGTGATGCCGAGCTTGTCGAGCGCTTCCTTGTTGCCGAGGATCACGGTGAAGTTGGATTCCCAGGGGAGGCAGACGATCTTGCCGTCTACGGTGCAGGCGTCCAGCTCAGCCTGAGAGAAGTAAGCCTTGAATTCGGGATCGGCGTCCAGATACGGCGTGAGGTCGACGGCCATGTCGGCGAAGTTGGCCATGCTGGAGGCCGGGTAGTTGTAGATGTCGCAGGGGTCGTTGGAGGCGATGCCCGTGCGGATGACGGTGTCCATGTTGGACCAGTCGATCTGGATGGCGTCGATGTTGTACTTGTCGGCGACAGCCTTGGTGAGCGCGTCGGTCATCATCGGGCCGGAGGTGTATTCGATGCACTTGCCGTAGAACTTGATGGTGGGCTTATCGCCCGTGGCCGTCGAGGCCGAGGCGGAGGCCGAAGCGGATGCGGACGCCGAGGCGCTCGCGGCGGTGGATGCGGAAGCGGCGGGTGCGGACGCCGCAGTCTGCGACGAGGCCGCAGAGGTGGCCGCCTTGGATGCGCAGCCGGCGAAGGTCAGCAGCAGCATTGCCGCGGCGAGCAGCAGAACGGTCAGCTTTTTCCAGTTTTTCATGATGTTCCTCCTCAAATTTCCATTGGAGTTGGACGATCGTCCATTTTTCTCCCTTGAAAACAGTATAGGCTTGTCTATTTTGCCTGTACATGGAAGAAAATTCTCAAATTGTCCGAAATTTTACGATTCCGGCTGCTTGCGGTAATGGCTGGGCGAGCAGCCGACCTCTTTTTTGAAGACGGCGGAGAAGTATTTGTAGCTGCTGAAGCCGACGCGCGTCGCCACCTCGTAGGTCAGCTCGTTCGTCGTGTCGAGCAGGCGGCAGGCCTCCCGGATGCGCAGATGGTTTACATAATCTACAAAGGACATGCCCATCTCGCGTTTGAAGAGCGAGCTGAAGTAATTCCGGGACTTCTGCACATAGTCCGCGGCGTCCTCCAGACTGATGTCCGACTGGAAATTCTTCTGGATGTAGTCGGCCGCGCGCATGATCTCGCGGCTGCATCCCTTGCCCGAGAGCAGGCGCAGGTGGCGGATGACGTTGGCGCACAGCTCCTTGGCCCAGGCCTCGTAGCCGTCCACCGTGACGAACTCCGGCAGCTCGTCGTTCGGCAGCTCGTCGCTCACGCCCCTGTCGCGCAGAACGCCCGTGAGGACGCTCTTGATCTCCATGCAGGCGGCCGTGAGCGGCTCCGCCGCCGTGACGCCGTGCTCGCGGTAGAGCTCGAACAGATTGCCGAGGCAGGCGCTCGCGAGATCGGGCCGCAGGTTGGCGACGTTCTCCGCCAGATTCTCGCGCGGCAGCGTCAGCTGCCGCGTGAAGAGCGGAAGCTCCCGCACCTGCTGCCAGGGGAGGAACGACGCCCCGCCCCGTGAGAAGCGGTGCAGCAGCGCGCGCTCCGCCTGCCCGTACAGCTCCGCGGCCCGCTCCGGGATCTCGGCGCCGCTGAGGCCCACGCTGACGCTGGCCCCGAACTGGCCCCGCAGGTCGGCGTTGAGCGTCTCGTGCCAGCGGCGCAGAAGGTCGGTCATGCTCACCATCAGCTCGCCCGGCCCGCAGAGCACCGGCCCGCGCGGCTGCTCGAAGAGCACGCGGACGCCGGCCTGCTCCAGCGGCTGGAGCGCCGAGGTGACGTAGTCGCAGAGGAGCGGCAGCTGCTCCGGGTCCGTGTCGTCGGCGCTGACGGAGGCGAGAAAGCAGCGTTCCCCCGCCGCCAGGCGCAGTTCGCTCCGCAGCTCCTGCACGAGCTCCGCCGGCAGCGGCCGCCCCTGGCTCAAAAGCGCGCGGACGGTCTTCCGGCGCTGCAGCGCCGTGTAGGCCGAGCGGAGCTTCGACTCGTCCGTCTCCCGCCGCACGTCCGCGCAGCACTGGGCGACCTTGTCCTCCAGCTCGCCGATGTCGATCGGCTTGAGCAGATAGTCCGCCGCGCCCAGCTTCAGCGCCTCCTGCGCGTAGCGGAACTCCGAGTAGCCGCTCAGCACGATGACGCGCACGGGCGCGTAGAGCTGCGCCGCGCGGCGGCTCAGCTCCAGCCCGTCGATGCCGGGCATCCGCACGTCCGTGATGAGGATCTCCGGCTTCTCCGCCCGGCACACCTCGAGCGCGTCGAGCCCGTTTTCCGCGGTCAGCACCTTGTCGATGCCGAGCTTGCCCCAGTCGATGCCCTCGGACAGGCCCTCCCGGATCTGGATTTCATCATCCGCGATCAGCAGCTTCATGTTCCGGTTCCTCCATTTGTTTCGGCAGCGTGACCGTCACCTTCGTGCCCGCGCCGGGGGTGCTGTCGAAGACGACGCCGTATTCCTTTCCGTATTTGAATTGCAGCCGCTTCTGCAGGTTCGTGAGCGCGAAGGCGCTGCCGGTCCCCTCGAGCTCGCGCAGCGCCTGCCGCACGACCTCGGGATCGGTGCCGAGGCCGTTGTCCTCGACCGTATAGATGAGGTCGTCTCCGGCGCTGAAGATCTTCACCTCCACGACGCCGTGGCCGAGCTTGCCCTCGAGCCCGTGGACGATCGCGTTCTCGACGAGCGGCTGCAGGATGAGATTCAGCACCGCGCAGTCGAGCAGCGTCTCGTCGGCGCTGATGAGGATCTCGATGCGGCTGCCGAAGCGGTTTTGCTGGATGAGCGCGTAGTCCTGCAGATTGGCGACCTCCTCGCGGACGGTCGTCATCTCGCGGCCGTTGTTGAGCGCGTGCTTAAAGAGCCTGGCCAGCGCCGCGGCCTGCGCCGCGATGTCCGGCTGCTTGTTGCGCAGCGCCATCCAGCGGATCGACTCGAGCGTGTTGTTGAGAAAATGCGGGTTGATCTGCGACTGCAGGTAGCGCAGCTGCGCTTCCTTCTCCGCGAGCTGCGATTTGTAGACCTTTTCGATGAGATCCTCGATGTAGCGGCCCATCTCGACGCACGAGCGGTTGAGCAGGCCGATCTCGTCGTTGGCGCTGCGCCGCTCGGTGAAGGTGTAGTTCCCGTCGTGGAAGCGCTGCACCTCGCCGGAGAGCTCCGTGATCGGGCGGATGATGCTCCTGCGCTGGATGAGATAGAACGCCGCGCCGAAGGCGAAGATCAAAGCCAGGCAGAGCAGGAACACCACGTTGTAGAGCCGCTCGTCGCTCAGCTTCGCGTAGTCGTCCGCGCGCACGAGATACCAGCCCGGCCCCGGGACCAGGCAGAAGGTCACGAGGCGGCCGTCCCGGAGGAAATAGCCCTCCTTCTGCCGCGCGATCTGCGCAAACTCGCCGCTGTCCGCCAGGCTCTTGCCGAGCAGGCTCTTGTCGAGCGAGGAGACGACCTTTCCCTCCGCGTCCACGAGGCAGATGTTTTCCGTCGAGTCCGCGGCCTGCCCGCTGTACAGGCCGCAGAGATAGCTCTCGGAGATCGTCAGCTTTTCAGTGCCGAGCGTGAGGCCGAACTGGTAGAGGTCGTTCACCGCGCGCAGCACGGGGATCTCGTAGCCGCGGTCGTGCAGGGAGACATAGGCCTCGTTGTCGCGGACGGTCAGCCAGCAGAGCGGCCGCGCCCCGAGATCCAGCGTCTCCGCGTCCGCCGGCAGCGTGTCGCCCACCATGTAGGCGCCGCTCTGCGTCACGAGCGTGCCGTCCCGGGCGAACAGGGCCGTGTGCAGCAGGTAGCGCCGCGAATTGAGCAGGCTGCTCAGAAACAGGTCGACCCGGTAGCGGTACTCGTAGAGCTTCTCCGGGGGCGTGGTCTGGCAGCGCTGCAGATATTCCTGCACGCTGGGCGCCGAGAGGATCTGCTTCGAGACGTAGTCCGTGTCGCTGACCATCGTGTCGATCGGCGTCTCGGCCTGCTTGAGCGTCTCGAGCACGGTGCGGCTCGTGCGCTGGCGCAGCTCCGCGCTGACGCGCGTGTTGAAAAAGACGAACAGCAGCGTCATCGGCAGCAGCAGAAAAAGGCTGAGCGTGATGAGGAATTTCGTGCTGATGCGCAGGTCCCGGAAGCGGCGGCTTTTCATGGCGGTTCTCCTTTTTCAGCCCGCTCTCGGGTCCGCGGGCGGCGCGGACGAAAAAGCGGAAAATATCGGCCTATTTCGTAGATTTCTTCCCTGTTTCCCGCCGGAAATCTCCGATATAATGGATTTATTATAGGACAGGTGGGACGTTTCATGGAACAGCAGGAAAAAGGGACGATCCGGTGGGACGCGCCGAGCCGGAATTCCTCCGAATCCATGCCCTTCGGCGGGTGCGACGTGGGCGGCATTCTCTGGGTCGAGGACGGCTGCGTGTGGCTGTATCTCGCGCAGAGCGGCTGGTTCGACGAGAACAACTCGCTGCTCAAGGCCGGGCGCTGGCGCATTTCCTTCGAGCCCGCGGCCTTCGCGGCGCATTTTTCGCAGACGCTCTGCCCCGAACGCGGGCAGATCCGGATCGAGGGCGACGAGCTCGCCGTGACCGCGTGGGCCGAGCCGGACGCGCCGCGCGTCCATCTGGAGATCGAGAGCGGCATTCCGCGCACCATCCGCTATGAATACCAGAGCTGGCGGACGGAAAACCGCCGCGTTCCGAACTGCTCCTACGAGCTGTTCCAGTGCAAGGAGGTCTTCTTCTATCCGCATGCGGACGCGGTGTTCTACCGCGACCGGATCGAGCCCGCGGCCGGGGAGCTGATCTTCTGCCACAAAAACCGCCCGAAGGCGCTCTCGTTTCGCAAGGAGCTCGAGGATCAGGGGCTTGCGGCCTTTGAGGACCGCCTCTACAACCCGCAGAAGGACCGCATCATGGGCGGCTGGATGCGCGCGGAGGGCCTGAGCTACCGGCGCACCGTGCAGGGGCGGTACGAGGACACGCCCTTCACCGGCTGGGAGTACGAGTCCCGGACGCCGCTCACGAAGACGCGGCTGGACATCTGCCTGCTCGTGCGCCAGCCCGTGCAGCCGCGCGCCTGGCGGCAGGAGCTGCGCCGGCTCGGCTGCGCGGGCGGCACGGCGTACCGGGAGAAGAAGCGGGCGGCCGAGGCGTGGTGGCGGGATTACTGCGCCCGCAGCTTCGTGGAGGCCGACCCCGCGCACCCCGGCTCCGCGCTCTGGCAGCTCAGCCGGAACGCCAATCTCTTCCGCTATATGATGGGCTTCAACTACAACGGCTTCTGGCCCACCAAGTTCAACGGCGGTCTTCTGACCTTCGACCCCTCGCTCGCGGGAAAAAGCCCGTGGAGCGACGATCCCCTGCGCTACACGCCGGATTTCCGCCTCTGGGGCGGCGGCAGCCACACGATCCAGAACCAGCGGCTTCTCTACTGGCCCATGCTGCGCAGCGGCGATTTCGCGCCCATGCGCCAGCACTTCGACTTTTTCCTGCGGATTCTGCCGGCGGCGGAGCGGAACGTCCGGGAGCACCTGCACGCCGAGGGCGCGTTCTTCCCGGAGCAGGTCGGCACCTACGGCCTGTGCTGCGGCTGCGACAACGAGTGGGGCAACCGCACCGGGCTGCCCGTGGCGCAGATCAAATACCACTTCAGCAACTCGCTCGAGACCTGCCTCATGATCCTCGACTACCACGCCTGGACGGGAGAGGACATCGGCCGGTACCTGCCGCTCATCGACGCGGTGCTGACGTTCTACGACACGTTCTACCCCGAGAACGACCCGGCCGGGCACATGGTGCTCTACCCCGCCAACGCGCTCGAGAGCTACCACGTCGTCAAAAACCCCGCCGACGCGATCGCGGGGCTCAAAAGCGTTCTCGGGCGGCTGCTCTCCCCGGAGCTGGCCGATTTCGGCTCGCCCGGGCAGCGGAGGCGCTGGGCCGCGCTGCTCGCGCGCGTGCCGCCGCTGCCGACCGTGCGCAGGGACGGAAAGCGAATCCTCGCCTACGCGGCCACGAAATCCGTGCGGCACAACTGCGAGCTGCCGCAGCTCTACGCGGTGCATCCCTACGGCCTCTACGGGCTCGGAAGGCCCGATCTGCGCCTGGCCGTCGACACGGCCCGGCTCGCCCCCGAGAGCCCGGAGCAGCTGAGCCACGTCAGCTGGCACCCGACCGGCATCCAGTACGCGCGGCTGGGCATGCTGCCGGAGGCAATGGATTTTCTCGGCAGGAAGCTCGCGAACGGGCCCTTCCGCTTCCCGGCCTTCTGGGGCCCGGGCCACGACTGGACGCCCGACCACAACTGGGGCGGCAGCGGCGTACTGCAGCTGCAGGAGATGCTGCTGCAGACGAACGGGCGGAAAATCCTGCTCTTCCCCTGCTGGCCCGCGGACGCCGACGTGCGCTTCCGCCTGTACGCGCCGTGCGAGACGGTCGTGGAGTGCGAGCTGACGAACGGGCGCATCCGCCGCCTTCTCGTCACGCCGCCGGAGCGGAAAAAGGACGTCGTCAACTGCCTGCGCCGCAGGCGGTAGCTCGTTTCCCCGGGCACGCCGCGCCCGGGGATCTTTTCGTCTCCGCCGCTCCGGCCGGAACAGGGCCCTCGGGGCGCACGGAGGAATCTGTTATAAGTATACCGGCCGCCCGTGGACGGCCGGTATCCGAAATATTACGAAAAGGACTGAAATATACATTCTGCGCGGGAAACAGGCTATTCCTGGCCCCCTACGGTGTGCTGACTCGCCTTTCGGAAGACCATCGGCGTCTTGCCCGTTTCCTCGGAGAAGCGGCGGATGAAGTGGCTCGCGTTGCAGAAGCCGAGCGACTCCGCGATGCTGTCCACGGACAGGCCCGTCTGCGTGAGCGCGAACTTGGCCTTTTTGATGCGCCACTTCATGATGTACTCCTGCGGGGTGACGTGGTAGTGCTCGCGGAAGAGGCGGATGAAATACTGCACGCTGACGCCGCAGACCGCCGCGAGCTGCTCGTTCGTGATCTTTTCGGACATGTGCGCGTTGATATAGGCCTCGACGAGCAGGAAATTCGTGTTGTTGTCCTCGCTGAGCTCGAGCGGATAGGCGATCTCGCTGGTCTTCAGAAAACTCAGCAGCACGCGGTAGACCTCGAGCGAGGGCTGGTAGTATTTGTTGATCATAAGCCGCTGCTGGATGAGGCAGATCGCCGCGCAGACGTCGGAGAAGATCGAGCCCTCGATGATGGGCGACTGCTGGTCGATGATGTGCCTTGTGATGCGCCCGGCGTCCGCGCCGTAGAACTCGAGCCAGACCTTGCCCATGGGGTCGTCCGGGTCGGAGTAGTATTTGTGGGGCTCGTGCGCCGTCAGGACGACCAGCTGGTTGCGCTTGAGCTGATAGGTCTTGCCCCGGTATTCCAAAAAGCCCCTGCCGGACAGGATGCAGAAGATCTCGCAGTACTGCGTGGCCTCGGTCCGCTCGACGCGGAAGAGCTTGGGGATCATCCGCTCGATGCCCGTGCGGTGCACGTAGTAGAGATAGCTGCTCTCATCGGTCTGATACGGGGAAATATAATAATAGTCGTGAAAGTCCACGTCGCCGTCGCAGACAAAGACGTCGGAAAACGGCGCGTCGTAGATGTATTCCATGGTTCCTCCCTCTGCGTCATACTCGATCGTATGATTGTAAGCCGGTTCGGCGAGACGGCCTACCTGACATTTTCAGTATAATTTACAAGGCTTTTTCTGTCAATATCGTCAAAAACGTTTTTGTTTCTTTCGTACTATTTACGAGTGCTTCCATAGCTTGCCGTTTTTCCGGTTCTGCACTATTCTGAAGAAAGAGAGCAGCTGTGCTGTCCCCCATTATTCATCAATAAAGGAGTGTTCTGCATGAAGCGTTACGGGCAGGTCATCCGGCTGAAGCCGGGCATGGAGGAAAAATACCGCGCGCTGCACGCCGCCGTCTGGCCCGGCGTGCTGAAAACCATACACGACTGCAATATCCGCAACTACTCGATCTATCTCCGGGACGGATATCTCTTTTCCTACTTTGAATACGCCGGCGACGACTTCGACGCCGACATGAAAAAGATGGCGGCCGATCTCACCACACAGCTCTGGTGGGCGGAGTGCAACCCCTGCCAGCAGCCGGTCGAGACGGCGGGCAGCGGCGTCTGGTGGGCCGACATGGACGAGGTCTTCCATTTCGAGGGCTGAGAGACGAAGGCCGGCGGAGCAGGATGGATCGCTCCGCCGGTCTTTTGCTCTTTCGCAGGAGCCTGTTTTGGGAAAAGGACCGGCGGCGAATGCCGCCGGCCCTTGTTTTTTACCACTGGCAGGGAGTGAAGGAATCGACGTTGTCGGCCGTGATGACATCGGTCGCAATGTAGGACACGCGCGGGATTTCCTGGTTGCAGAAGTACTCGGAGACGGTACGGACCGCGAGGCCCGCGTCGCCCTGGCAGGACTGATAGCTCGCGCACATCAGATCGCCGCTCTTGATGAGCTCGGCGCCCTGCTTGGAGATACCGGCGGCCATGATGACGATGTCCTGACGGCCGGCGGCCTTGCAGGCCTCGACCGCGCCGATCGCCTGGTCGGAGTCGTCCGCGAGCACGATGCCGTTCAGCTTGTCGCCGTACTTGGTGATCCAGTCGGAGA
>Ga0183095_11021_pt2 | contig 20589 bp, 18 predicted proteins | sample BioMet4_FD_130346 | JGI IMG/M metagenome (GOLD analysis project Ga0183095, IMG submission 130346) | Microbial communities from bioreactor (seeded with sewage sludge) at LBNL, California, USA - Biofuel metagenome 4 (v2) (version 3) | ecosystem: Engineered > Bioreactor > Anaerobic > Unclassified ...
GGGGAGATGGCAGAGAAAACCGTGGAGGTGCTGTTCCGGAGAATCGAAAAAAGCAACTGCAAGATAGACACCTATCTGGTTGAGCCCGTTCTGAAGCTGAGAAACACCACAAGGTAATCCCGCCACAGCAGTGTGGTTAAAATATGTTAGGAGGAAATAAAATGAAGAAGGTACTGGCTATTCTCTTGACCCTGGCGATTCTGCTGACACTCGGCGCGTGCGCCAAGCAAAGCTCCGGCGCCGCCGAAACAACGACAGCTGCCGCTGAGACCACGACCGCAGCCGCCGAAACAACGACCGCCGCCGCGGCCGAGACGACAACCGCCGCAGCGGCCGAAACGACGACCGCCGCAGCCGCCGCTTCCGCGCTTCCGACCAGCGCGAAGGAAGCCGGCTATCAGGTCCCCGAGAAGTGCAGCGACGATCTGATCAAGGCTGCCAAGGGCGGAAGCATCACGATCGGCATGTCCATTCCCCAGCTCGCCAACCCGTATTTCGTTTCCGTCAAGAACGGCGTCCAGAAGAAGTGCGACGAGTACGGCTATAAGCTCGTCGTCGTCGACGCCGGCTACGATGTCAACAAGCAGGTCTCCGACTTTGAAAACTTCCTCAACCAGGGCGTGACCGCCGTCATCGCCTGCCCGATCGACTCCAACGCGCTTGTCGACATCACCGCCAAGATGAACGAGGCCGGCGTGGCCGTGATCTCCTTCGCGCAGATCGTCCCGAACGCGAACGCCTACTTCACCATCGACGAGTACACCTACGGCACGGCCATCGGCAAGAACGCCGCGAACTGGATCAACGATAAGCTCGGCGGCAAGGGCAATGTTCTGATCATCTCCCAGGATAACGTCGAGGCTGTCGTGCGCAGAGGCGACGGCATCCAGGACACCATCACCCAGATGTGCCCGAACGCCGTGATCGTCGACCGCCAGGCCGGCGACAACCCGGACAAGGGCATGAAGATCGCCGAGGACGTCATGCAGGCCCATCCCGAGGTCAACGTCATCACCGGCAACAACGACGCGGGCCCGCTCGGCGCGGTGGAAGCCATCAAGGCTCTGAATCTCGATCAGGCCACCATGGATAACTTCTACGTCGGCGGCGCGGATGCCACGCCGGAGGCGATTGCCAAGATGAAAGAGGACGGCAGCATCTACAGAGCGACCGTCGATATCACCCCGTTCAACACCGGCAAGAACTGCGTCGACGCCATCAAGGGCATGGTCGATGCCGGAACCCTGGCCGTCGGCGGCGACGTCAAGGTTTCCTACTTCGACATGGTCCCCGTCACGCAGGAGATGGTTCTGAACGGATGGAAGTCCGAAGGCGCCGAATAATTTCCTGAGCTGATTTCAGTATTCCGAACTGCGGTTGGCCCCTTTGTATAAAAGGGGCCAACCGTTGTAATCGGACGGGAGCCATTTCGAATAGCGGAGGGAAAGTATGCAAGAAAATATTCTCGAGGTCAGGAATCTGAGCAAGTATTATCCCGGCGTCCGCGCGCTGGACGACGTGACCGTTGCTTTCCGGGCGGGCGAGATTCACGCGCTGGCCGGAGAAAACGGCGCGGGCAAGTCGACGCTGATCAAAATGCTGACCGGCGCCATTGAACCGACCAGCGGAGAGATCATCCTGAACGGACAGGCCTACAGACGGCTGGAGCCGCTGCAGGCAGTCCAGAGCGGCATCGCCGCGGTCTATCAGGAATTTAACCTGATTCCCCATCTGACCGTTGCGGAAAATATATTTTACGGCAAGGAAATCATGAAGGGTCTGTTTGTCGATAAGAAAAAAATGGCGGCGGAGGTCCAGAAGGAGCTCGACGCCATGGAGATCGACCTTGACCCGATGGCATATGTCTGCGACCTCGGCGTCGCTTATCAGCAGCTCGCGGAAATCGTGAAAGCCGTAATGGCGCACTCCAAGGTTCTGATTTTGGATGAGCCCACCGCCCCGCTTACCAGCCGCGAGACGGAAATGCTTTTCCGGATCATCAAGCGGCTCAAGGAGAGCGGCGTCGCAATTATCTTCATCTCGCACCGCATGGAGGAGATGTTCGATATCTGCGACCGGGTGACGGTCCTGCGAGACGGGAAATTCATTTCCAGCCACCCGATTTCCGAAATCACGCGAAAGAGTCTCATCACCGACATGGTGGGACGTCCGCTCGGCGAATCTTACTACGAGCGGCAGAAGCCTCTCGGAGACGTCGTCCTCGAGGTGAAAAACCTGTGCAGCCGTAAGGTGAAGGATGTCTCGTTCCGCGTGAGGCAGGGCGAGATCCTCGGCTTCGGCGGCCTGGTCGGCGCCGGCCGAACCGAAGTCGCGCAGGCCATTTTCGGCGCGGACGAGATCATCTCCGGCGAGATCTATCTGCGCGGGAAAAAGATCACGGTGAAGACCCCCGTCAGCGCGCTGCAGCAGGGGATCGGCCTGATCCCCGAGGACCGGAAGAATCAGGGCATCCTGCTGAACCTTCCGGTCAGTCAGAACATTACGTTCAGTTCGCTGAAAAAAGTCATGCGCGGCCCCTTTATCCAGAAGAGCAAGGATCAGAAAACGTCTCAAAAGTACATCGATGAGCTTGAAATCAAGACGCCCAGCGCCGCGCAGCTCGCCAAGAACCTGTCCGGCGGCAACCAGCAAAAGGTCGTGCTGGCCAAGATCCTGGCCACGGACTGCGACGTGATCATCTTCGACGAGCCGACCCGCGGCATCGACGTCGGCGCCAAGCAGGAAATTTACAGCCTGATGCGCCAGCTGACCGACGAGCGGGGGAAAACCATCCTGATGGTCTCCTCGGAGATGCCGGAGCTGATCGGTATGAGCGACAGAATCCTTGTCATGCGCGGCGGAAAAATCGCCGGCGAGCTGCAAAAGAACGAGTTTTCGCAGGAAGCGATTCTGAGCCTTGCATCGGGAATAACGGGAGGTTAACGCAATGAAGAAAAAGAACGGCGCAGCCAAATTTGCGAAGGTGATGGGCGGCTACGGCATGGTGTTTGTCCTGCTGATCCTGATCGTCTTCTTCGCTGTATCGCAGAAACGCTTTTTACAGGAATCCAACATTTTCAACGTCCTCCGCCAGGTGTCCATCGTGGGCATCATCGCGGTGGGCATGACGTTCATCATGCTGACCGGCGGCATCGACCTCTCCTGCGGTTCCGTCGCGGGCTTTGCCGGCGTCGGCGCCGCCATCCTGATGACGAAATACGCCATGAATCCGGTGCTCGCGGCGCTGCTGATGTGCCTGCTGGGCGCTGCGCTCGGCATTGTCAACGGCCTGTTCATTTCCAAGCTGAACGTGCCGCCCTTCATCGCAACGCTCGGCATGATGGTTTCGGTCCGCGGCCTCGCGTACATTATCACCGGCGGCCTTCCCGTTTTCGGATTCGATAAGGCCTACACCAAGCTGGGCCAGGGCTACTTCGGCCCAATCCCCATTCCCGTGATCATCATGGTCATCACCTTTGTTTTGGGCGCGATCTTCCTCGCCAAAACGAGAGCCGGCCGGCATATCTACGGCGTCGGCGGCAATGAGGAGGCGTCCCGTCTGTCGGGCGTCAACATCACGAAGATCAAGCTGCTTGTCTACTGCGCGGGCGGCCTCACCAGCGCGCTGGCCGGCCTGGTCGTGCTGGCGAGAACCAATTCCGGCCAGCCGAACGCAGGCGAGGGCTATGAGATGGACGTCATCACCGCGGTCGTTCTCGGCGGCATCAGCATGAGCGGCGGCCAGGGCCGCCTCGGCATGGTCATCGTCGGCGTTCTCATTATGGGCGTTTTGTCCAACGGCATGACGATGCTCGGCATCAACGAGTTCGTCCAGCAGTTCATTCGCGGGCTTGTCCTGATCGCGGCCGTCGCGCTGAATAACTTCATCAAGACGACCAACACCAAGACTGTCTCCAAATAAAATTTCTGCCCGCGGCCGGACGAGCTTCGAGCATGGAAAGGATGGCATTGCATTGAAGAGATCGGAAATTAACCAGATTATGAGGAACGCGCTCGATTTGATCCGGGAGTATAGGTTTGCGCTCCCCCCGTTTGTGACCTGGACCATGGACGAATGGAAAACCAAGGATCACGAGTACGACGAGATTAAGGAGAATATGCTCGGCTGGGACATCACCGACTTCGGCAGCGGCGATTATCATAAAATCGGCCTGCTGATGATCACCCTGCGCAACGGCAATATGGCGCACCCTGAGAAATACGACAAGACCTACGCCGAGAAGCTGCTGATTTCAGAGGAGGGGCAGGTCACGCCGTATCACTTCCACTGGAAGAAGCAGGAGGACATCATTAACCGCGGCGGCGGACTTCTTGTCATGCGCCTGTATAATTCCGGCCCCAACGGAGAGAAGCTGGATACGCCCGTCACCGTCCACAAGGACGGCCGCGCGTACAAGGTGCCCGCGGGCGAACGCGTAGAAGCGCATGTCGGCGAGAGCATCTCGCTTGAGCGCGGGCAGTACCACACCTTCTGGGCCGAGGGCGGCACCTGCCTGATCGGCGAGGTCTCCCGTGTGAACGACGACAACGTGGACAACCGCTTCTTCGACAAAGTCGGCCGCTTCCCGAAGATTGAGGAGGACGAGCCGATCCTCTATCCGCTCTTCAGCGAATATCCCGCGATTCCCTGAACTCACGGTATTTTCATACCTCTGAGTTCTTTCCCTCCTTACGTCCCGCGGAACACCCGTTCCGCGGGACGCTTTTTCATATGCAGCCCCCGCAGCGGACGCGTGGCAAAGAAAACGACAAATCTGCCGTGTCGGACGTCACGGAATTTAAATTGGGCGGCTTTGGCCCCCGTGTTTACAGGATCACGTCAACGGGCAGGCGATTATGATGGATGTGAAAGGGAGCCGGGAAAGGAATCCGTTATTTTCGGCTCCAAAATTGATTCGAAAAGGAGGAAAGGAAATGAAAAGGAAGAACATGCGTCTGCTCACGTTTTCTTTCCCTAATTATTATATACACCTTCATGACATTGGCGATTTCAATGGAGAAGATGTTTCAACGGCTTTTGCGATCTCTTGCTGATCGCAATAAAGCCATTGATAACACAGGACTTTTCAAAGTCCTGCACTTACACTCCGACCGGAGAACATCAGAAGTCCCGCAGCCGTAAAGGGCTGCGGGACTTCTGATATTTCCGCATAAATGTGCGCCAGGCTGCAGAGCAAGCCTATGCACCTATATTTCACAGCACCCCGACGGCGTTGGTTTGCTGGGATGTCGTAGGGCCGGTTGCATTCTGATGCCGGCGGCCAGACGATGCCGCAGGCGAACGCTTAATCCACGCAGACGCTGCCGCTGCCGGCGATGGCGGAGAAGCCCGCGGCGAATAAAAAGGACAATCCCTCGAAATATACTTTGACACAGAATGTAAGAAAGGTTAGAATAACAAAAAGGGAGTGTCAGCATGGGAAACAGCTCAAAAGTCACCGGAAGTTCGGGCCTGATGCGCAGCATCAATATGAAGATTGTCCTCAACATCATTTTACAGCACGAGCCGATCTCCCGCACGGAGATCTCGGAACGCGCGGGCCTCGCCATGCCCACCGTGATGCGGATGATCGACGTTTTCCTGGCCGACGGGCTCGTCCGTGAGCTTGGCAAGGGCGACTCGAGCGGCGGCCGTAAGCCCGTCATGCTTTGCGTTAACCCCGATGCCTATTGTTTCCTCGGCACCGATATCTCCCGCGAGTGCCACAGTGTCGTGACAGACATCCACGGTCAGATCAAAGGCAAATCACAGCGCGTGCTTGACTATGCGCAGGACGCTGACGGCGTGGCCGCGCAGGTCAGGGAAAACATGCGGCGCGCTGTCGCAGAGAGCGGTATTGCCGCCGAACAGATCGTCTATTCCGGTGTTGGCACGCCGGGCATCGGTTTTAAATATATCGGCGAACCAAGCCATATTTTTTCTTTTTGGTCCACAGCAGACAGCGACCAGCTTCAGCAGAAGCTGGACATCGGTTATCCAACCGCGTTTGAGAACGTCGGAAGACTCGGCGCTGCGGCCGAGCTGCGTTATGGCGTAGGCAAGGAGCTGAGCAATTTTCTCTATATCTATGCCGACGAAGGCATCGGCATGGGGGCTGTGCTTGACGGGCGGCTGGAAAGCGGCCACCTCGGGATCGGGGGCGAATTTGGCCACTCCACAATCAACTACGGAGGTCAGCTTTGCTACTGCGGCAACCGTGGCTGCGTGGAGGCGTACTGTTCTTCTCCTGCGCTGCTGCGCGAATATCGCACGCTGCTTGTCAGCAGCGGAACCGCCTATCGCGAGGAGGATCTGACGCTTTTCCATCTGATGTGTGAAGTCGAGAGCGGCAATAAAACGGCCATGCAGGTGGTACGCGAAGCCGGGAAGGCGCTCGGCGTCGGAATTGCAAATCTCATTAATATCTATAACCCGGAAGCCATTGTAATGGGCGGCGAGTTGAGCCAGACGCTGCCGCTTTACGCCGAGAGCGCTGAAAGCGAGGCAAGGCTGCACATCTTCCTGCAGCGAGCTGCCGATCTGCACTTCTTTGAGGCCAGCGTGGACCGGCATGCCGAGGCCGTCGGCGCAGCAGCTGTTGCTGTGGAAGCGTTTCTTTCACGGTACTGCGAGAGGTAAGGCTGACCAGATTAACAAAAAAACAGCTGAAAATTTGTAGATTATCAGCATTGCATTTTCAATGCTGAGCCTTTACACTGTAGATAGTTACTTACGATGCGTATGAAACTAGTCGACATCATTTGAAATATGATGATATTTGCAAAAATTAAACCCCAAATTTTATGCGTAAACAAAGAACAAATATACACATCGTAAATAATCAAACATTATGGGGGTATAAAAAATGAAAAGACTCGTCGCACTGTTGCTCTGCCTCTGCCTTGTCGCGGGCTTCGCCGCATGCTCCTCCGGCAAGAGCGCCGAAACCACAACAGCCGCCGCCTCCACCGCGGCTGCCGCTGCTGAAACCACCGCCGCGGCAAAGAAGAACCTCACCTTCGGTTACGTCGTCAACGACATGAGTCACGAATGGTATCAAAACATCGTCAAAGGCGCGCAGTCCCGCGCCGCCGAGCTGGGCATTACCCTTAAGGTCGCCGACGCCGCGATGGATGTCGGCAAGCAGGTCACGCAGATTGAGAATCTGCTCACCGAAGGCGTGAATGTGCAGATTATCACGCCGGTCGACGTCAAGGCGCTCAGCAGCGTCATGAAGGAAGCCTCCGACGCGAAAATTCCCGTCATCTCCGAGTCCAACGTCATCGAGGGCGCCAAGACTTATGTCGGCATCGACAACAAAAGCGGCGGCATGAAGGCGGGCAAATGGTTTGCCGAGTACGCCAAGAAAAACAACATCGACCCGAAGATCCTCATTGTCGGACTGCCCGCATTTGCCGACTGCCGTATGCGCGTTGAAGGCTTCAAAGCCGCGCTCGACGAGTCCGGGCTGAAGTACGAGATCGTACAGGAGGTCGACGGCCAGGGTTCCAAAGAGACTTCTCTGAAGGTCTCGCAGGACGCCATAACCGCACATCCCGAGGTCAACGTGATTTTCGGCATCAACGACAACTCCACCACCGGCGCCATGGCGGCCTACAAAGAAGCCGGTCTGGACGAGGGCAAACTCACCGCCATCGGCTTTGGCTTTGAGGGCAATGTCGGCCGCGAGGCGCTGCTCTCCGGCGGCCCGTATAAAGCCGCGGTTGCGATGTTCCCGGACTTCGTCGGCGTCAATCTGATTGATGCGGCCGTTATGGCCGCCAACGGCGAGGCCCTGCCGGAGAACTACGAGTCGGGCACCGTCGTCATCACGCAGGACAACTTCGCCGACTTCTACACCAAGGAAGGCGACGGCTACAAGACAAACTTCGACGCCATCCGCGCACTGCTGAAAAAAGGCTGAGCGAAAAAAACCGAACGACAGGGACGGTTCATCCGTCCCTGTCGTGCTGAAAACCGCGGTACATCCGGGATAGTATGGGAGAGACAAAGATGAAAACTGAGAACCTCAAGCGGGAAAACAGCATTCTCGCCCGGCTCAAGCAGTCGGATATTCTGCTGCTTGCCGGCGCGCTGATTGCGCTCTGCATTGTCGTCGCGTGCCTGACGCCGGCTTTCCTGACAGAGCGGAACATCATGAACACACTTCGTCAGGTATCGCTGACTGCCATCTGCGGCTTTGGCATGACAATGATCATCCTCATCGGAGAGATTGACCTCTCGGTTGGCTCACAGCAAGCCATCGCGGGTCTCGTCTCGGTCGTTATATTCAATCGTACACACTCCGTCGCGCTGGCGGTTCTGGCTGCGCTGGCCTGCGGTGTGCTGATCGGCGCGGTTAACGGCCTGTTGGTCACAAGGCTGAAGCTTAACTCGCTTATCGCGACACTCGGCACCATGGCCATCTGGCGCGGCCTCTGTATGGTGCTGACCGGCGCCGTCTCCATTCAGGCCGAACTGCCCGCGTTCCAGGAGTTCGCAACCGGCTTCGTCGGCCCGATCCCCAACGCGGTAGTGATCGCCGCCTTGCTCTACCTGATCGTCTATTATCTGCTCAACCACTCCACCTTCGGCCGCCAGATCTACGCCATCGGCGGCAATGCCGAGGCCTCTCGCCTTTCAGGCCTGCCGGTGCGGCGCGTTAAGATGACCGTCTATATCCTCGGCGGCGTTTTGAGTATGCTTTCGGGCGTGCTGCTGGCCTCGCGCATGGCCTCCGCGCAGCCGACGGCCGGCACCGGCTTCGAAATGCTGGTCATCGCCTCGGTCATTCTCGGCGGCGTGTCCATGGCGGGCGGCATCGGCTCCATTGCCGGCGCGCTGATGGGCCTGCTGATCCTCGGCGTGCTCCAGAACGGCCTGACGCTGCTGGACGTGTCCTCCTTCTGGCAGGATATCTCCCGCGGCCTGCTTATCATTCTCGCCGTGTACCTTGACAACGTCCGCAAGCAGAGTATCGCAAAGCGGCTGATTAAAGAACAGCAAAAGCAGGAATAGGGGGCGCGTCTCATGGATCAAATGCCGATTATCCGCATCCAGGGGATGCACAAGGTATTCCCCGGCGTGCACGCGCTCAAGGGCGTCAGCTTCGACCTGCTTCCGGGCGAGGTGCACGCGCTCGTGGGCGAAAACGGCGCAGGAAAATCCACGCTCATTAAAATTATCTCCGGTGACTACGACTACACAGAGGGAACATATGAGCTCGCCGGAAAGCCCGCGGCTATTCGCTCGCCGAGCGACGCCATCGCCGCGGGCATCAGCGTCATCTATCAGGAATTGAATCTCGTTCCGTGCCTGTCGGTATCGGAAAACGTATTTTTCGGCCGTCTGCCAGCGGTGCACGGCCGGGTGCAGTGGAAAAAGCTCCACGAGGAGACCGCGAAATATCTTGAAATGGTCGGTCTGCACGTAGATCCGCGCATGAAATTGCAATATCTGAGCATTGCGCAGCAGCAGCTCGTGGAAATCGCCAAGGCCGTTTCGCTCGACGCACGCGTCATGATCATGGACGAACCGACCTCCGCGCTCAGCCCGCGCGAGATCGACAGCCTGTTCCGCGTTGTCGCGTGGCTCAAGAGCCGCGGTGTGGGCATCCTCTACGTCTCGCACAAGCTTGAAGAGATCTTCCGCATTGCCGACCGCATCACAGTCTTCCGCGACGGGGCCTCGCTGGGCACGTTCGGCGTGAAAGAGATCGACCAGCAGGGCCTGATTGAGAAAATGGTCGGCCGACGGATGAGCGATATGTTTCCCGCGCGCAACCCGAAGATCGGCGCTGAGGTGCTCCGCGCAGAGCACCTGACGAGTGAAAAGGTGCACGACTTGTCGTTTCGTGTCTGCGCGGGCGAGATCGTCGGTTTTTCCGGCCTGATGGGCGCGGGACGCACCGAGATGACGCGTGCGCTCTTCGGCATCGACCGCCGCCTCGGCGGCGAAGTGTACCTCGACGGGAAGCCCGTTCCGAAAAACGACGCCGTGGCCGCGCGCCGCGCCGGCATCGGCTACGTGGTGGAGAACCGTAAGGACTACGGTATTTTCCCGAATCTCAGCGTGCGGGAAAACATGACGCTCGCTTCGCTCGAGCAGATCAGCCATGGCATAAACATCCACCCCGCGCAGGAAAAGCGCGAGGTAGCGCGAATGATAGGCGAGCTTGCGGTCAAGACGCCGACGATGGAGCAGCTTATCTCCAAGCTCTCCGGCGGCAACCAGCAGAAGGTGCTTCTGGCGCGCTGGCTGATGAAAAAAAATCTCCGTCTGCTTGTCATCGACGAGCCGACACGCGGCATCGATGTGGGCGCGAAGGCGGAAATCTACCATCTTCTCGAGGAACTGGCCCGGAACGGCATCGCCATCCTGATGGTCTCCTCTGAACTGCCGGAAATTCTCGGCATGTGCGATCGGGTGTATGTAATGAAGGACAGCAGGATCACAGCGGAATTCAATCGGGAGACGGCCACGGCCGAGACGCTGCTTGAGAAGGCGATCCACTGATGACGGGAGAAAACGCAATGCAGGGACGGGAACTGGTTGAGCGCACACTCCGCGGCGAATCGCACGGCTCCCATGCCTTCTGGGTCGGGCACCCGACCGCGGAGGCGATGCAGCTCTACCGCGAGCGGTTGGGACTGACCGAGCGGGAAAAGAGCACACTGGAATTGCACAACGAGGAGTCCTCCGTGCTCCTGTGCGACCAGGTGGACGACCGGGAGATCGAGTTCGACCGGCGAATCGGCTCGGACATGGTCTGGATCACGCCGGAGCTGGACATGGGCGCGTGGAAGCACCCCGAGGGAAGGCCGATGTGGGATTGCTTCCGCGGCAAGCGAGAGAGTCTCGGCGCTGCGGGCATCTTCGCCGACTGCGAAGATACGGCAGAGGTAGACGCTTTCCCGTGGCCGAACCCGGATTATCTGGACTTCAGCGGCACCGAGTTCAACACGCGCCTCGCGTGGGACCGCGGCTTCGCGGTGTTCGGCGGCATGTGGTGCCCGTTCTTCCACATCGTCGCGGATTTTTTCGGTATGGAGAACTATTTCGTTAAAATGTATACCGATCCGGAGGTCGTGCACGCCGTAACGCGCCATGTGGTGGATTTTCTGTTGGAGGCTAATCGCCGCTGCCTGACCCGGACGGCGGGGAAGCTGAGCGCCGGCTTCTTCGGAAACGATTTTGGTACGCAGATCAGTACGCTGATCGGGCTGGACAGCTTCGACGAGTTTTTGCTGCCCTATATCCGTGAGATCATCGCGACGATTCAGGCGTGGGGCCTGCCGGTCGCGGTACACTCCTGCGGGGCGATCGAACCGCTGATCCCGCGTTTTCTGGACGCGGGGGTGAACATTCTCCATCCGCTGCAGGCCAGGGCGCGCGGCATGGACGCGGAAACGCTCTCCGCGAAATACCGCGGCAAGGTGATCTTCATGGGCGGCGTGGATACACAGGAACTGCTGCCCTTCGGGAAACCCGCGCAGATCCGCGACGAGGTGCTTCGCCTGCGTGATGTTTTCGGCAGCGGCTATATTGTCTCGCCGAGTCACGAAGCGCTGCTGCCCTGCGTGCCTTTTGAAAATGTTGTCGCCATGAGCGAAGCCGCCAAAGAATGAGATTTGGAGGAATTCATTTGTACGAGAAAGATTTTGCCGTCCTGCGGGAGTTGGGGAAACGCACGGCGGAGATCGCAGCGCTGCCGGTCCAGCGGGAGAAAAAAGTCCTTTGGACAGCGAACAACGACCTTCATCCGGTCCGCCCCATGGTCTATATCGACCAGCTTCCATGGCATGAGCTCAATCACGCGGAGGAGATGCGCTGCGAGTGCGCCGACCCGTTCCTGCGCGGCATAGAGCAGCGGCTCCGCGAACAGCTTTACCGCTGGAAGCACTTCCCGTGCGACATGGTGGTTGAAAACCGCCTGGACCTTCCCCGGGAGGTTCGCGGGATGGACTACGGTATCCACATCGTCGAGGAGATTCTGCGCACTGATACGGAGAATGACATTGTCTCTCACAAATATGAGGACCAGCTTCAGGACGAGACGGCGCTGGAGCGGCTGCAGAACGACCGGATCGAAACCGACCCCGCGCTCGACGCGCGCCGTCTGGCTCTGTGCGGCGAGATCTTCGACGGTATCCTGCCGGTACGCCTGAGCGGCGTTCAGATTCACGCGGGACTCTGGGACCGCATCGCGCAGATGAAGCCGGCGGACAACATCCTGTGGGATATTGTGGACCGTCCGGAATTTGTGGAGAGAATCGTAAAGAAATTCGTCGCCCTGACGAATAGCACCATTGACCAATGCGAAGCTCTCGGCCTGCTGGATACCGAGCTGCAATACATCCACTGCACAGGCGCATATACGGACGACCTGCCGAAGGACGGCATGGCAGACGGCAGGGCCAAAGCACATAACGTTTGGGCGTTTGGCATGGCGCAGATTTTATCTACGGTTTCACCGGAAATGCACGAAGAATTTGAAATCGATCTGGTGCGTCCGGTCTATGAACGCTTCGGCCTGATGTATTACGGCTGCTGCGAGCCGCTCGACCGGAAGATCGACATCGTGCGGAAGATCAGAAACGTCCGTAAGATCTCAGTCAGTCCGTGGGCAGACTGCGACCGTTCGGCAGACCACATCGGGCGAGACTACGTATTTTCCTGTAAGAGCAATCCGGCATTCGTATGCGCGGGGAGTTTTGCCGAGGAGAGCATCCGCCGCCAGCTCGACCTGGCGTGGAACGCCTGCCGCCGCAATCAAACGCCGCTGGAGATTATCCTCAAGGACGTCAGTACGCTGCGCGAACATCTGGATTATGTAGACCGCTGGGAAAAAATAGCCATGGAATACGCCGCACGAAGCTGAAAGCGCCTTTGAGGATGGCCGGTGCGAAAGCTCCGATCCAGCGTATGAGTCGCGGAAGCGCCGCTTCCGCCGGACGGCGTATTGAAGCGAGTTTTCCACGCGGCCCCGATATGAGGGAAGCCGTATTATGGGATTTTCCGTAAATGACTGTCCCTGCGTTTGCCCGCGACCCTGCCGCAAAGCGAGGCGCCGTATGGGAAACCATGCTTCAGCCACGCGCGCGCGCCTTGAAATATCGGAATTCCGGGGAATCCGGCCTCTCAAACCATGCCGCTGCGGACGGTATATCGTCCGCAGCGGCTTTCCTTATATTTTTCTTTTCACGCATCCTGCTGTGGCCCCGGCGCCGCTCGCCGACCGTCGAATAACGGCTCCCGCGGCAGACGGCGTCCGGGGCTTCTTTGGCCCCGAGAGAGGGCGGGGGAGAAACAGTCGCGATTTTTACCCGATGGGTCGTAATTTTTTCCTTTTTGAAAGAAAAGAAAAATGAGTCGCTTTCGGTGATATCATGTATAATGGTATGGAATATATTGGCGAAAAAATGCCGGCGGGGGAATGCCGGGCGATGCCCGGCGCGCGGGCCCGGACATCGTTGAAGTTCTGCGCGCGCGGCGAGACGCCGCGCGGCAGCTGAGAAACGGAGGAAAAGAAATGAACGAGGCAAAGGAAAACGGCGAATTGAACCGGTTCAAAGAAGGGAGCGCCGGCGGAAAGGACGACCTCAGCGCCCTGAACGCGCCGCTCGAAAGCCCGGCGGAGGAGCCGGACGCGGAGACGCTCGGGATCATGCAGGACTTTGTGGGGATGGCCGACGCGTTCGACGTCGAAGACCCGGAGTCCGTGCGGAAAGCCGCGGAGGGGGGAAACTTCGCCGCGATGTTCTACCATGGGAAGCGGCTCGCCGGCGGCGAAAAGCCGCCGCTTGCGGAGGCATCCGAATGGCTCCGGAAGGCGAGCGCCTCCAAGAATCCGATCGCGTCGGCCCTCGGGCGGATGTACCTGGGCATAACCACCTTCATGCAGGGCGAGAAGCAGAAGGGACGGGAGACGCTCGCCGAAGCGGTCGCAGACCCGGTGCTCAACCGCCCGGCGGTCAAGGCCGTGTTCGGCGACTATCTGAACGGCGGCCGGAGCCTGCTCGCCACCATGCTCTACAACGGCGAGGGCGGCCCCAGGGACGTGGAGGGCGCGCTGCGTCTCGCGCAGGCGACCATCGCCGACGGCGGCGAGGACGAGCAGACGAAAAAGATCGTCGCCGAGGCCTCGGACACCCTCCGGCACCATGCGAAGCGGCAGAAGCGGGAGCGCGTCCGGGAAGCCGCGCGCGTGCGCGGCGGCCATGCCGGCATCATGCTCCTGCGCCTGGCGGAGATCGCCGTGATGATCGTCTTCGTGCCGCTCGCGCGGAAGATTTTCAATCTCGGCGGCGGATCGGCCGACCTGTTCGTCGCGGTCCACTACGCGGTGCTGGGCTTCCTGATCCTCGGCATTCCCGGGCTGATCTTCGTCCTTGTCGAACGGGGAGACATGAGCGACATACTCGGGTGGCTGTTCTGGGGCGCCGCGATTGCCGCCGCCTGCGCCTACGGCGCCTATCGCCTCGAGCGTTGGAGCGTCGTCCGCGCGCACTATCAGACGTACACCGGCGTCCTGACCGTGCTCGGCGCGTGCCTGATCGTCTATTTCCTCTGCAAGGCGGTGCGGCATTTCGTGGGCATCTTCACCGGAAAATAAAAGAAGTCCCGAAGGCCTGCGCCTCCGGGACTTCTTTTACGCTTTTTCGCGTTCCTTTTCCCATTCCGGATTCTCCGGGCTGCCGACGACGGAACGGATGCTGTTCAGCAGCTCCACCGCCGAGCAGAAGGGGAACGGCGTCCCGTCGTCCGAGCGGAGGATGCCCTGCCATTCGCGGCCTTCCCCGCCGGTGATCAGCAGGCTGAATTCATGTACTTTCGACTCGCGTGTTTTTTCCATTTTTCAAGGCTCCAGATAATCTTCAAAATTCAGAATAAAGGCCGCCAGCTCGAGCGCGGCGCCGGTTTCGCCGCCGGGAAGGCCCTGCGCGAGCAGCAGCTCGTTCAGCCGGGCCAGCGTCTGTCCGCCTCCGGCGAGCGCCTTCAGAAGCGCCGCCTGCGGCGCGCCCTGCGCGCCTCGGAAACGGCCGCCGAGCAGCAGCCCGGACTGTCCGCCCCGCTCGGCCGGCACGGCGCCGGGCTTCAGGGTCAGCATGGTGTTGTCCATCTCGTCCTCCTTCAGATGAGGCGGAGGCTCTCCGCGGCCTGCCGGACCTCGGCGCGCCGTTTCACGCCCAGCTTCTGCAGAATGTGGCTGACGTGTGTTTTGACCGTCGGCAGCTTGATGTCCAGGATCTCGCCGATCTCCTGATTGCTCAGATTCTCACAGAGCAGCTTCAGCACCTGCGTCTCCGTGGCCGAGAGGGACTCCGCCGGCTCCGGCTGCGGCCGGAGGAAACGCGGATACAGCACCGCCTGCGCGCGCGCGGCGGCGATCAGCCGGCCGAGGAAGGCCGGGTCCGCGTTCCAGCCGCACTCCCGCAGCAGCGGAAGGATCGCCGCGCCGTACTGCGCGGCGGGCCACAGGAACGAATAGTCCCGGCAGACGTCCAGCGCGGCGCGCATCGGCTCGGCCCAGTCGGCGTCGCCGCGCCGGAAGCGGCAGATCGCCTTGAGCAGCCGGATATGGATGCCGTCCATCACGCGCGCGCAGGCGGCGCAGTAGGGTTCGAGCCGCGCGAGCAGCAGCAGCGGCTCGTCGTATTCGCCCGAGGCGATCTGCGCCATCGCGCGCGTCAGATACTGATAGCGCCACATGGTCCACAGCCGCGCGTCGTTCTTCGGCGCGGACTGCTCCAGCCAGTCCCTGACGGCCTCCGTGCCGCCGAGGCGGAGCTGAATCCGGCAGAGCAGCGCGTCGATGTTGCCGAGAAAGCGCGTCTGACCGGAGGAGACGAATTTTTCCCGCAGGCTGACGACGGAGTCGAGCGCCGCGCCGGCCTTGCCCTGGGAGACCTGCACCCGCGCGAGCAGGCCGGCCACCGCGAACTCGATGTCCGCGGTGCCGTGCGCCTGAATGTCGCCCAGGCGCGCCATCAGCGTGAGCAGCCGGCGGGACACGTCCTCGCCCTTCTCAAACTTGCTTTCGCAGATCGCGCAGTCCGCCAGGCCGATCCCGTCGCGGCCGAGGACCGTTTCCACGGGCTTTCTCATCGCCGCGTAGAGCAGGTCGTCCCGCCGGGACCAGTCGCAGAAATCCTTGCCGCCGTTCATGATGCTCGGCAGCGTGCTGGTCACGGAGAAGGCGGGGACGTTCAGCTCCCGGTCCGACATCACGCGGAACACGCTGCCGATCACGTCGATGAGGCCGCGGCTGCCCCGCTGGGGCAGGGCGATGTCGAGGTACGCGAGCTTTCCGCGCACGTCGCGGCATTCCGAGTCGGTCCGGCGGAGCTTCGCCGCGTAATTCTGCAGCTCGCGGTACCACTGCTCGGAGGCCTCGTAGTCCATGCACATGGCGGTGAGCATGCTCATGCCGCACATCAGCGAGGGCGAGCGGAGGACTTCCTCTCTCGGCAGCGCGAGGTAATAATCCTGCAGCTCCCGGTAGTGCCCCACGCCGGGGTGCTGCTCGGCGTTCTTCACCAGCAGGGCGGAGATTTTTTCGTTCTCGCCCGCGCGGGAGTAGCAGTCAAGCGCGTGCGGCAGGTCGCCCTGCAGCTCGTAGCAGAGCGCCGCCCGCGAGAACAGCGCGCGCTGCGCGGCGTCGGGCATCGTCCGGTCCATCTCCCAGAGAAGAAATTCGCGGAAAACCGGCCAGAAATGGTAGGTGCCGACGCCGTCGAACAGCAGCATGCTCGTGTCCTGCACCAGAACGCCGAGCAGCTCGCCCGCGAGGGGCTCGCCGCTGACCATCCTGGCGAGGTCGAGGCAGAAGGTCTCGAACGGCGCCAGATCGGTCAGCAGGGTGCGGAGCGGCGGATCGAAGCGGTGGAAAACGGCCTCGTCGTAGTAGACGAACAGGTCGCGCTTGCAGGCCTCGAACGCCTGTCGGGAGTACGGCTCGCCCGGCGCGAGACGGCGGCAGAGCAGCTCCAGGCTCAGGGGATACCCGTGAAAATCGCGCTGGATGGCGCTCAGCTCAGCCGGCAGGACGGAGATGCCGTGCGCGGCGAGCAGCTGGGCGGAGGCGGTCCGGTCGAAGAAGAGCGACCCGGCCTCGATGACGAGCATCAGCCCCGAGAGCTGGAACGGCATCAGCCATCCCGGCAGACGGCCGCGGCCGAGCAGGACGAAGTGCAGGTCGGTCCGCCGGCGGATGAGCGCGCAGAGCGCCTGACGCCGCGGCTCGTCCCGCAGGCACTGCAGGTCGTCCACCAGCACCGCCGTGACGCCGGACGGAAGACTCTCCGGCGTGAAGTCGGCGTCGGCGGCGTTCAGGCCGCAGACCGCCTGCGTGCGCAGGAGCTCCGCGGCCGCCGTGGTTTTCCCGCAGCCGCAGGGGGCGGAAAAGAGGATCACCCGGCAGCGCTCCCAGCCGGATGCGAACTGCTCCCGCAGGGAGGACGTGAGGATAACGGAGGGAAGGTTGCCCATGGTATGCTCCTTTCGCCTTGATTCCGTTTCAGTATAGCACGCCGGGCGGCCGCCGTCATCCATCCAAAGTATGAGAGGGGCGAAAAGAGCGCGCGTTTTTTTCAGCCGGCGCGTCAAAAATTGTCCGAAAAGCATGGCGCGAGGCCGCGCGATGTGGTATGATTTTCCCGTAAGGCCCGCGGCCGCGGGCAAATTTCAGCGAATCGGGGCGAGACCATGGATTATCGCAAAGCGGCGGCGTACTGGGAGGAAAAGGACGCATCTGGCGCCGGAATGGACCGGGAGAGCCTGCTCGCCGAGGCGGAGCAGTTCCTCGCCGCGCACAATACCTGCGCGCTGGCCACGGGCAGCGGCGGCTTCGTTCGCTGCACGCCGATCGAGTACAGCTACCGCGAGGGAAAATTCTACCTGTTTTCGGAGGGCGGGCAGAAATTCCGGGCGCTGGAGAAAAACCGGAACGTGTGCCTCGCCGTCTATGACGAGTACCGCGGGTTCGCGAACCTCGCCGGGATGCAGGTAACCGGCACGGCGTCGCTCGTGGAGCCCTGGTCGGAGGAGTACCTCGCGCAGCTCGCCTTTCAAAAGCTGCCCGAGGCGGCGCTGCGGGCGCTGGATCATCCGATGTACCTGCTGCGCATCGCGCCCGCGCGCGTCGATTTTCTCTGCTCGGCCTTCAAGGCGCGCGGCTTCGCGCCGCGCCAGCATCTCGTCCTCGCGGCGGAGGCGGCCGGGACGGATTACGGCCTGCTGATCGACCGGCTTCGGGCGCTCGGGGAGGGGGAGACGGACCGGGTGCCGCTCTACGCCAACGCGGCGGCGCTGCTCTTCGAGTCGCTGCCCGATCTCAGCTGGGCGGGCTTTTACCGCCTGTGCGGCGAGACGCTGGTGCTCGGGCCGTTCCAGGGCCGGCCGGCGTGCGTCCGCATCCCGCTGGGGAAGGGCGTGTGCGGCACGGCCGCGCGGGAGGACCGCGCGGTGCGCGTGGAGGACGTGCACCGGTTCCCGGGGCACATCGCGTGCGACTGCGCGTCGAATTCCGAGCTCGTCGTGCCCATCCACGGCGGCGGAACGGTTTCGGCCGTGCTCGATCTCGACAGCCCGACGGCCGGGCGCTTCACGGCGGCGGACGAGGCCGGCCTGCTGGCGTTCGCGCGCGTGCTGGAGGAACATCCCGCGCGGTAGCGCGGAACGGGAAAGGAAGCGGATTCTATGGCGATCAAACGGAAATTTCCGGTCCGGGTGGCCACCGTGTACTGCAGGGGCGGCTGCCGGGCGGCGAAAAAGCAGGACTATACGGCGGAAAGCTGCGAGCAGGCGGCCGCGCTCTGCCCCGGCGGGCCGCTCGTCTGCGAGGCGGGCTGCCTCGGCTGCGGCACCTGCGTGCGGGCCTGCCGCTTCGGCGCCATCGCGCTCAACGAGTACGGCGTCGCCGAGGTGGACGAGGAGAAATGCCTCGGCTGCGGCGCCTGCGCGCGCAAATGTCCGCGCGGGCTGATCCGCCTTCGGCTGAAGGACGAGCCCTTCGCGCCGCTCTGCTCGAACACGGACCGCGGCCCCGACGCGCGGAAGGCGTGCGAGGCGAGCTGTATCGCCTGCGGGCTGTGCGTCAAAAAATGCCCCGCCGACGCGATCCGCGTCGAGAATTTCCACGCGGTGATCGACGAGAGCAAGTGCCTCTCGTGCGGCATGTGCGCGGTGAACTGCCCGCGCGGCGTCATCGCGGACCGGCGCGGCGTTCTGGCCGCCCCGCGCTGAAAAGAAAAGAAGGCGCCCGGAGCACAGCTCCGGGCGCCTTCTTCACGGGAATTACTTCATGAACGTGTCGCTGGTCATCTGGGCGATGTAGTCGGTGTACTTCTTCTGCATGTCGCTCGGGATGAGGTCGTTCATCTTGCCGGCGGAGAGGACGCCGTTCTGCAGCGTGCCGTAGATGGTCTCGCCGCCGAAGGTGCCGTCCTCGACGGCCTGCATGGAGAGGCCTACGAGGGAGGAGTTGTCGGTCACCTGCGAGCAGATGACGCACTTGTTCTGGCCCAGCAGGTCGGAGGGCTGGCCGATGTCGTAGACCTTGATCGAGCCGGAGGCAGTGTTGGCCTCGTCGATGGCCTGGCGCGCGCCGGAGTCGACGGCGGAGGCGTCGCCGAAGAAGACGTCGGCGCCCTGATCCATCATGGCCTTGGCGAACTCGATGCCCTTGTCGGTGGCGGAGAAGGAGCCGGCGTAGACCGGATCGAGCACCTTGATGTCCTTGCCCTCGGCCTTGCCGACGAACTGGGCGGCCTCGGTGTAGCCCTTATACTTGCCGAGGGTGGTGTCGAGCTCCATGCCGCCGATGAAGGCGATGGTGTTGCTCTTGGTCATCAGGCCCGCGAGCGCGCCCGCGATCCAGCCGATCTGCTGCGCGTTCGGCAGGAGGGAGGTGACGTTCTTGTTGGAGGCCTTGGACGGCGTGTCCTCGGCGCCGTTGAGCAGCGCGAAGGCGATGTCGGGGTACTCCTCGGCGGCCTGGAGGACCGCGTCGGTGTACTGGTTGCCGGGGGCGTAGATCAGGTTGTAGCCGAGGTCGCAGTAGGAGGCGATGGAGTCGTAGTACGAGGACTGGTCGATGGAGTCGGTGACCTCGTAGGTCCAGCCGCTCTTTTTGCAGGCGTCGACCATGGCGTTGTAGCAGGCCATGCCCCAGCCGCCGTCGGAGATGCTGGAGTCGCAGATCATGGCGACCTTGAAGTTCTTCGTGCCGGAGGCGGCCGCGGCGGTCGTGGTCCCGGCGGCGGCCGCGGTGGTTTCGGCGGCCGCGGCGGCGGTCGTGGTCTCGGCTGCGGCTGCGGCGGTCGTGGTTTCGGCGGACGCGGTCTTGCCCGCGCAGGCGGCCATGCCCAGGACGAGGGTCAGCGCCAGAAGAATTGCCAATGCCTTTTTCATTTGTTTTCCTCCTAATATCGTTGTGTGGGTGGATGATCGAACCGGCGGTGCCGGGGAATGCTCAGCGCTCCTCGCGGCGGTACGGCTGGCCGCCCGCGCGCGGGCCGGCCTTCTTCGCGCCGCTGATGGAGAGGACGAGGACGGTGGCGACATAGGGGATCAGCTGGAGGAACTGA